>Ga0123342_1000304_pt1 | contig 73091 bp, 24 predicted proteins | sample Turbeawhitnodule_FD_89960 | JGI IMG/M metagenome (GOLD analysis project Ga0123342, IMG submission 89960) | Root nodule microbial communities of legume samples collected from Mexico - Turtle bean Mexico white nodule | ecosystem: Host-associated > Plants > Roots > Nodule | place: Mexico: Nepantla... | reverse complement strand
GAGAAAAGATTAATCTTTAGAGAACCTGTGAAGAATTCAATGGTGGAAGAACTTGGGGATCAACCACTTTTTATTTGTTATTTCAATTTCTTTTATATTTTCTGCATAACTATCTCAAACCCCATTTTTATCTTTATTGTTATTGCTAACTTTTATTGCTTGTAGATAGATTTTAAACCCTGATCAACTGATTTTACTATTGGATTCGTTGGGAGACGACTTGGAGACATTTGTCCGCAATTATACTATCATCTCTCTAGTGTTAGACAAGTCTACGCTGGAATCATATTAATTTGACAGCAAAACGACAGCTATCATACCCCAAACAACGTCATCCGAAGCAGAAGTTTGACACATCCTGAATTAAAAAAAGTTTGACTTAGGATCCTTGTGAATTACAAACGACATACCAAGCCACTCAAAACAAAGACTTCAGACTCGCCAAGCAAAGCCGCAAATGAAAAATAAATGACTGGAAGACTCTTACAATATTGTTAGATCAATAACAATACTAGAAGTGATATAATTTTTTTTTAATTAATATAAACGATTTTTTACAGTACTATTTTTCATCTACAACATATAACTCTTTAAATATTTTTCAAAAATAACCTATTTTAATATAACATGTCTGTGATTTTTTTATAATAAGAAGAAATCCCCCTTCAATTGAATAAACCCATTTCAGTGTAAATGGTACTTCCAATAATTAGGTTGACACGTTTAGTTTTATGTGGATTTAGATTCCGTTAATTAAGAGCGGATGGATACACTACAAGAAAATCATGAAATAAAAACCAATTTTTAGAGACCAAAATAATTAGTTACAATAGGAACTAAAATAGAGACCATTTTATAAACTAAAAAAAAAATTGGTTTCTAAATTAGTTTCTATTATTTTCTATTATTGTTAACTAGTTTCTAAATTGGTATCAAAAACCTTGGTTGTTAATTAGATACCAATTTAGAAACTATTTAACAATAATAAAAAGTAATAAAAACTAATTTATAAACCAATTTTTTTTTTAGTTTTTAAAATGATCTCTAATTTAGTTACTATTACAAATAGGTTTCTATTTCATGATTTTCTTGTAGTGATATTTTAAGTTGCGGGTTGACCGTCCATAGGTTCGCTTCGCACTTGGTTTATAAAAGATGGATTGGGTTGGTCCGTTTGGTATAAAATTTGTGGGCTAATTTTTCTAGTTTGCTCCATATAAAAATTAGTATGCGGGCTGACGGTCAGTCCACATAAGAAATATTTTTAAAAAAATTTAATTTAATTTATTTTTAATTTAGATGGATTTAGTGAATGGTCTCATAATATTATTTTCATGAGACATGTGTAGTAAGATGCTATTAAAAATTTTGAAATGTGAAATAGGAGGCTACGTGAAGAAAATATGGGGTGTAGAAAAAAATGGCTACATTTTAAAGTTATGCGGATTATGCGGTTCAACCCATGCCCGCCCCGCACTTAACCCGCATGGGCTGTGGGTTATGCAAGGCGGGGCTAAACGAGCCAGCGAGTTGAAATAAACAACTTGTCCTGCGTTTTTTTCAGCGACCGCGGACCGACCTACACGCCCCGCCCCACTTTATCGCCTATCCAAGCCATATTTTATTATAATTTTACTTTTTATTCTAGTGAGAATTTTAAAATATTTCTATCATATAATTATAATATTATAAAAGTTAATAACAAAATATTTTGATGTATACAATATTTTATAATTTTAATATAAATTTTAGTAATGTTTTAAATTAATTTTATTATAACAACTAGTTTTTTTATTTTTTATCATAAAAAAACACGAGTTTACCCCGGTTTCTATTTCTTTTTTATCCTGCACTTGTGTATTAATCCTAGCTACCAAGTAGCGAATTTTCCTTTTGTACCCCCATAAATGTAATGGCTGTGGGAAGAAACACTTCAAGTTATTTCTTCCATCACCCATGGTTTCTTCATGTATGTCTATTGGAAAAATAAATGAAAATGACTATACTTTAAATTTTTGAATTATAAAATTTGAAAAAATTTACATAAAAATTTGGATAATAAAAATATATTTTAACTGGGTAATCTAAAAGTTATTTTAAATTATATAATCCAAAATATATTTTTAAATATAAAAATATATTTACATCTTTGAATTACATAATTAAAATATAATTTTGAATTACATAACATATTTTATATTATATAAACTATAATACATTTTTACATTATACAATCTAAAATATATTATATATTTTCAGATTATATAATTTATAATATATTTTAGATGTGAATATGTATTTAAAATTTAAAATATATTTTTATAAATTAAATAATATAGAATAATTTATGAATTATACAATTCAAAATATTTATAATCCATTAACAATTTATATTTTTCCTGCACTTACGAAGGTACGTGAAGAAGGGTATTAGAAAAAATTGTATAGCAAGTATGTCATTCTTTTGTTTTTGCACCTTCATAGTTCCATGTGTACTCCCATAGAATGATTAAAAGACCAAACTGCGTCCTTATCGTTTAGAATTTATGTGTTGTGTTATAGATACTAAAGAAAAAAAATATTCTGAATTGTGTAACTTACAAAAGATTTATAAAGTGTACAATTAAAGAAAAAAATTGCATAAATGTTTTTTTAATTGTATAATCTAAAAAAACTTTTATGAATTATATAATTGAAAAGTCAAAATTGATCAGAAAATATTTTTTAAGAACATACAGAGAATTTTCTTATTTATTGGACTGCAGAAGAAAAATATTAGGGTGCAAAAGAAATTACCAAATATATGTCTATAGGTCGTGGGTCCAACGAGGCAGTTTCGGCCCATGAATAGCCCCATTAATACGAAAATCAATCAAAAGAGAAATTAGGGTTTATAGAGAAGAAGGCAGCAAAGGATAACAGTGTGGACGCCGAGCTCTGTTTCCAGCCTCCATTGTTCATCATCCACCTTCTCACACCATGGTACGTTCACAAATTCCTAATCCAGTATTTTTCATTGTTTCGTTCAATTTTCACTCTGACGCAAACACTTGCGTACGTTTTTATTTGTTCAGATTATTTCAGAGAAGAACCGTAAGGAGATCTGCAAATACCTCTTCCAAGGTAGGTCCATTGGCGTTTATCATTAATCTTGTTCGTTCGTTAGGGTTTCATCTCGTGGAACAACGAGTCTTACCTTTTTGTCGGTGTTTATGGTGCAGAGGGAGTTTGCTTTGCTAAGAAGGACTACAATTTGGCGAAGCACCCCGAGATTGACGTGCCTAATCTGCAGGTGATTAAGCTGATGCAGAGTTTCAAATCTCGCGAGTACGTGAGGGAGACCTTTGCTTGGATGCATTATTACTGGTTCCTCACTAACGATGGCATAGAGTTTCTCAGAACTTATCTTAACCTTCCTTCCGAAATTGTCCCTGCCACTTTGAAGAAACAGGCCAAGCCACCAGGCAGGCCCTTTGGTGGCCCATCCAGTGATCGCCCTAGGTATGCGAAGAAAATCACATTAATTGATTGAGTAATATCGTAGTATAAACCAATTCAACGTGCATTTGTAGGATGAGTACAAGAGAAGCTATTTGTTTATTATTAACTAATAACTATTATTTCTATTAGTTGATTGTAATAAGCCTGATTTGTGGCGTTTTTGAACAGGGGTCCACCGCGATTTGAAGGGGAGCGTAGATTTGGTGGTGATCGTGATGGGTACCGTGGAGGTCCCCGAGGTGGTGGAGACTTTGGTGGAGACAAGGGAGGAGCTCCTGCTGACTACAGACCCTCTTTTGGGGTAATCCTATTTTTCATTGCAATTCATATTTTGCTTATTGTTTAGTGTAATCATGATTGTCATTTGCTTCTGGCCTAGTTTTCATCCTCATTGTCAGTTGTCTTTCTTTAGATTGGATGCGTTCTACGTGTTATTGACTTATACTGCCTCCTGTTTGAAGAGATGATTTTTGTTTTAGCTAATTTGAATTGGCCTCTAACTTATAGAGCTTTAGTTTGGACAAGTATTTGCTCTAAGACCTTATATACTATAGGTCCTTAGGTGGAGAGATTTTGAACATGTTGAAACACAAGTTAAAATTAATTAATTTATGTGAAGAAGATTTAAGACCTCACTTCTTTTAAACCCCTTCATTCCTAGATAATGTCTTATTTCTATTATCATCTTCGCTTTTAGAGTATATTTGTAACTAGGGCTATGCCTGTGCTCAAGTTTTAAAAACTACTAGAGTATATTTTTTACTAGGGTTGGGTTGTGATTATTGAACTTCTTGTATAAGAATTATGGATAAATATTGGTAATGTGATTGTGAAGTTTTCCTGAATCATAATATTTCTGCCACAATGGTAGTTAAATTTGATGATGGTAGTTTGTGAAATCAAATGATTTATTAGAGTCCGATGTTTCTGCCTGTTGTTTGTATGTGTACTGTCATTTACATTTAAATCTTTGCACTTTTTTCTTTGCCATGTAGTGCAGCGTAGAATTTCTGATATATTTAATTACGGCACAAGTTAAATTATTTACGTGAAGGAGGTTTATAGGCTCTTATAAGTTGCCTCCAGCTGGAAGAAATGGTTTATAGTTTTGCTTAGTTTGGGTTATCTTTTAACTTAATAGAGCTCTTGACATAGATAAGTATTTGCTTTCAAGCACCTGTAAATCTATGTAGGTACTTGTGGAGAGATAATTTTGAACAAGTTGAGATATACAGGATAAAATTAACTTTTTCTAGTAAGGTTGATTCATTTTACTTTTTTTATGTTTTTGCTTTCAAGTTTTTAGTTTTAAATATTCGCAAATTGACTTAAGAGTACATGCTTATAATTTCCCATGATTCGCACCTTTTTGTTGTGGATAATGTGAAATCAAGCCCTTGTTTGGGAACTCATCCACGACTTGTTCATAAGCAATATATTCCTCCTCAATAGTGTCATGTAATTGATTTATCTGATCAAAAAATTTTGTTAATGTTACGGTAGTTGTGACCGTGAAGCAGTGCATTTATAATGTTCACAACCATACTTTCATGTTTAGAATTTTTGTGTGCAGTATAGAACATTTTTAACTGATCATAGTGTCATGTAGCTGATCATTGTTTTTTTTATTAAAGTTATAGTAGATGTATCCGTGAAGCAGTTAAGTTCTAATGTTAATAACTATTTGTACGAGCTTGGGACATTTGTTGTGCTGTAGAATTTTATGAGCTAATTGGTTTGCCATATTGCAGGGTCCTGGCGGAAGGCCTGGCTTTGGTCGTGGATCTGGTGGTTTTGGAGCAGCAGCCAGTTCTAATCTTCCCTAAGGAGAATGTTTTGTGTTTAATTTTTTGTTTAATTTTCTAGAGCATGTGCCTGTAGTTGGAGATAATGATAGATTACCCTCTCCTATTGATTGTTTTATCAGCTTAACAGTTTATATTCAGTTTTTCGTTCAATGGAGATTTTGAATTGAGTTTCTACTAATTGAGTGTTACATCCCTTGTTTTTGTTCACTCTAGAATCCAACTTCAAATGCTTGCAGTTGGTCAAAACTTGCGTTACTACATGGCATTTTTCGGACTTAATGCCAAAATTTAGCCCGCACTTGAAATAAAAGAGATCATGCCTACCAATGAGTTATGACGTTAAAATCCTTTAATCAATGCAGTGTTCACTACACAATATTTTTGAAATTCCCCTTTGTTATTCGTTTTTAAAATCTGCAAAACTAATGTAAATAATTTTCATTGGTTAGCTGTCTTTTTAAATAAAGTAATTGGATTTATGTTTTCTTTATGCATTGTTTAATATATATATATATATATATATATATATATATATATATATATACTTTAAAAAGCAAGGAGTGTTTTTATAACATTCAAATCTTGTATAATTTTTTATTAAGTCTTATAAATTGCTTAGTACAAAAACAGTTGCATTATCTTGTTTTATTGAACTTTTCTTTGAATTTTTTTATCCAGCATCCAGCTTTAGAGATTTTTTTTTCATGCTCAGCTATCGTGTCTGGGTATTTAATATTAGACATTAAAGTAATAAAATGGACAGAAAATCAAACGAAAGATTAAAAGAAAAACATCTCATATATGGGATTAAAAACTTAATTAAGCTATTTATTTTTATGTAGTACATGATTTTTTTTTTAATTGCTAATAATTTAAAATAATATTGTATTACGATATAGATTAATTGTTATAAATTTAAAATTTAAAATGTAATTTATATATATATATATATATATGTTTATTTGCAATATATAATTTAAAAATTATTATAATTATAATCTAATTTATATATCAAACAAATTATTTATTATAATTTTTAATTATATAAAATAAATATTTATTATAATTTATGAATAAATTGCGCTGAATAAAATATTAATTCTTCTTTTAATTGTATTCAAGGTATTATTTCCTCTAATTGTCTTCTAACATGGATGTTTCTTGTTCGCAGCTAATTACATATTACTTAAGCAGTGCCTTCTTGCTTCTTATGGATCTTCAATTCTCTGCAGATTTTCAGAATTTGAAGCCAGTGAATTTAACTCAACACCACCATACATTGGTTTTTTCTTAATAAAAGTTCAAAATATATGAAGAACATATGTTTGAACAACATCTTGCAATAATTAATTACAATGAATCACACTAACACATCTCATTTACATTTAACAGAATATATAAGATTAAGAATCTTCCTCTCTAACACTGTCTCCTTTAATTTCTTTCGCAATTATATAAATGTCAAAAGAGAAACAGTATTGAAGGTAATAATTTCGTGTTGATTATACTCCATGTCTTTTTCATTAAACTGCTACAGGTTCGTATTCTCTCCATTTTTTGCAGCTACATATAGTGAGTTTTGTAACTTACACTTGACATGTAAAATTGCAGGATCTAAGTTTTTCTGCATTGCACAAAAGGCTGAATCTGATGTATTATGAAGCAAGTCAAACGCTGATCTTCCACGTTCGCTTGCCACATTTTTTCTAACAATGCTTTGCTTCCAAGTTTTCAACAAGATAAGTTGCATCATATTTTACACACGCATTGAAAATTGGAATACAAAACCAGCACTTGAGTGGATCACCATCCAAATCCTTTCACACACCACACCCCACTAACAATTACCACAGAATTTTGGAAGAAAAGAAGAACGGATTTCAAACAAAGAAGAAACAAATGGTGCACACTTTATTTGTGTTGAATTGGCCTAAAGCCACCAAAGCAAGCACAGAGGTTCCGATCGAGCATCACATTTTTTATAACTAACCTTTTTCATTTCATGTTCACTTAGTTCGTCCATTTTTTTCCCTCTTCATTTTTCACACCATAAAGTACAATACGTGGTGTACTTTCAAGCACGGTACACGTTTCACCATGCAACTTATCACATGCAAGTCGTGAACTCAGAATGAGACGTGGTTCTGAGAGGTACACACCTAAAAAGGAAAAGGAGCCAGGTTTCTATTTTCTAGAGTTTTAACAACGCATGAATGCAAGTTAACAAACATCTCGTGATAAATCCTATGCTTTAAGAGATCACGTTACATTTTATGCTTTTACAGGTAGAATGATCAATACCAAGTAGCAAGCCCATGATCTAGAAAACGCCATTTTCAGATTTCAATTAAAAGCTTTCTTACAACTCACTTATCCTACAACTACTTTTTCCTTTATGATATGTTCTACAACCACTTTTGTGTATGTGTCCAAATTATCCTGAACTTTGGTCTATGAACACAAGTATCTTATAGTTTTTTATACTAATTGGGTGGAAGGTAGTTCTATTTACGTACGTTCCCATCATCAACTAATAAACTCAACCAGTGAAAAATGCTATTTTCTGTTTACTATTGGGTGGCTTATTAGCTTTTGTAATTTTGATTGAAAAGGTGAAGACCCTTTTGCTCTTAGCGTCTGAACATTGATCATGGCCACAAAAGGGTCAAGCTCTTCTGCTGCTGCTTCAGCTTCTGGGGATGCAAAAATCAAAAGGGTTCTCACACATGGTGGTAAATATGCTCAGTACAATGTGTATGGAAACTTGTTCGAGGTGTCTTCCAAGTATGCGCCTCCTATTCGCCCAATTGGTAGAGGCGTTAATGGCATCGTCTGGTAAGTGTTTTATTTCCTTCTTCAAATTACATTTGATATCTGCTTCTTTAGTATGTGCTTGCAAATGGATTTATGTTCTCTTCAACAATATTTTTTGTTAGTGCTGCTGTTAATTCTGAAACACACGAACAAGTTGCCATCAAGAAGATTGGTAACGCATTTGACAATATAGTTGATGCTAAGAGGACATTGAGAGAAATCAAACTCCTTCGTCACATGGAACATGAAAATGTAAGTGCTCATCTCTGTGTACTCCTGCAAAGCGAGTACATGGTTTTTCAAATACATAACATTTTCCTAGTAATCTTGAAGCATTTGTGTCAATGTGTTATTTTTTTTCTTCATATATCCTCTTAGACAACTATCTTGCTAGAAAATAAATTTTCTTACACATAACACTTGTGTGTTTGTGTGCTCTAGTACCTGTGAGAGAATTCACCTAATTCAATCATATTCAATTGAACTTTGATCTCTTATTGTCTTTGTTTACATTACTGAAGCTTGTTCCCTATTACAGTTACCTCTCTGTTTAAAAACTTAAAATTGCTATCATCTTTCACAGATCATTGCCATCAAGGATATCATACGACCCCCCAAAAGGGAGACCTTCAATGATGTGTACATTGTTTACGAATTGATGGACACTGATCTTCATCACATAATTCATTCTGACCAAACTCTTGGTGAAGAGCATTGCCAGGTTTTGCTCAAATGATACTACTGGATCTTAATTACATGCTGTTTTAAACCTTTAGCATATAATTATCCAATATTTTTATATAACATATCAGTATGTAGTATCTACCTCTGGTTACAAACAATATAGATATAACCCTTCTAGGCTTCTGCAGTTCTCGGTTGTTATCAGTTGTTTTTTTGTTTAAAGGTTTGAATTAAGAATAGCTTTGACTTTGGATTAAGATCAATGGATACCTTTAGCAAACTATAGACTTGGCGTATGTGGTTTTAGCATTCTCTTAAAGCAATGGATACCTTTATTAAGATGTTAAACCGGTTAATGCAATTAACTTTATTTATTGTTTTTTTTTAAAAAGAATTAAAATGAACCCTTCATAAACATAAAATAAAAAATTAAAACTTTTAAAATTTAATGTAACAAAATGAAAAAAAATATTAAAACGTAAAGGAATAAAGTAATATTTTTGTATTTTATTTGATTGAGTTTGAAATTAAGCATGGAATTGATATTGGAAGAAACTCTTGCAGTACTTCTTATACCAGCTGTTACGAGGGCTGAAATATGTGCACTCAGCTAATGTTTTGCACCGTGACCTTAAGCCCAGTAATTTACTAATGAATGCAAACTGTGACCTTAAAATTGGAGACTTTGGGTTGGCAAGAACAACATCTGAAACGGATTTCATGACTGAGTATGTAGTCACACGATGGTACCGTGCCCCAGAACTGCTCCTTAACTGTTCCGAGTACACCTCTGCAATTGATGTTTGGTCTGTTGGGTGCATACTTGGTGAAATTAAGACCAGAGAACCTTTGTTTCCTGGGAAAGACTATGTTCACCAATTAAGGCTTATAACGGAGGTATGATTTTGGTTTGGTGCTTCCAATTATGATCATGCAAAGTTCCTAACTCATGTATTCCATTTCCTATATGTGTCATTACCTATATACCTTTTGAATGTTGTTATTATCAAACAACTAGAGAAATGCATAGATGCTCATAGTTTAAATACCTTTTTTTTGTCTTTGCAAATATATCAGTTTTTGTTATTAGTTCCTGTAAATTTATTTTTTGACACCTATATAGTTTAAGCACTTCGATCTGTTTTGTTGCAAAAGTAAAAAAGGTCAAGCATTGTCACATATTACCATCACATTACAAAAATGCTAACTCAACAATACTGGATGGAATCAATGCGCATTATTTTGTAAAAGAAGTTGATAAGGACCAAAAAGGGAAGTTTGAACTTTTTAGGATCATCAAAAGGAAAGTTACAAGAATAAAAAATGGATTGGTATATTTGCAGCAATAAAAGGATATTTAAGCCTAACACCATTCATACATTATGTTTTCCTTTTGTACAAAAGTTATTAGGTTCACCTGATGATGCAAGCCTAGAATTTCTCCGAAGTGATAATGCCAGAAGATACATTAGACAGCTTCCACAGTACCGGAAGCAAAAATTCTCCACCAGATTCCCTAACATGTTGCCTGAGGCATTGGACCTGTTAGAGAAGATGCTTATATTTGATCCAAACAAACGCATTACAGGTATGCATTAGTTCCATTACAAGACAGGTTTATGGTCTTCCTAGGTAATAATATAGATGGCCTCGTTTGTTTCATGTTTGTGAGGTATTTTCATTGTTTGCAGTTGATGAGGCACTATGTCACCCTTATCTTTCATCACTCCATAACATCAATGATGAGCCAGTCTGTCCCAGGCCATTCAGTTTTGATTTTGATCAGCCAACATGCACTGAAGAGCACGTGAAGGAGCTCATTTGGAGGGAATCAGTGAAGTTCAATCCAGATCCACCCTGCCAGTAATTCTTTCTTATTTGTATAAATGTAACAAGATGAACCTCTTTCCCCTTAAATATATTGCCTGTGCAACACCAAGACGATTTGCTAGGGACAAATTGAAGTTCTCTTTTCTTGTAATCTAGTCCTACACCAACGAAGGTATGGAAACAAATTTCTCCTGGAAAATGGGTAATCGTTAGAAATCTAGTTGGATGTCACAGGCCTTTATAAGAGTAATAAAAAAGCTGTGTTGTATTGTGCTCGCTCAAGTTTTCTTTTGGAGGTATAGGGAGCACGGAGCCTCTCTCTTATTTCATGACAATTATCTTTAAATGTCACTTTTCAGTTTCAATGTTTGGATATGATATGACACCGCTTGTTACATTTCAAGTCTAAGATGCTTGACTTTAACGTATGGTGATTGGCGATTCTTCTTGTGAACTGATTGACCGGTTGAGTGTGGCAAAGTGATATGTTAAAGTAACACTTAAGTAAAGAGTTGTAATGTAAATCAACAAGTCTGCACAATGAAACTATCTGCCTCAGCAACACCAATCAAAAAATTATGTTACTTTTACCTATTTATATTTTGCAATGTTAAAGCAAGAAGGAAAAACAATGAATTTCATAACAAGATTGAGTATTTATTAGACTCATTTATATATCATTGTTGCCATTGCCCTTGTACAGAGTCTTTATAAGTACACAATGTTTTAAATACAATTTTTGAAGTGTAACATCATTTGCATTGGACTGTTCCCTTGAGCTGCGCCATTCCCTTTACATTATCATAAATTCCTACTGTAAGTGCACGTTTGAACCTGGACATCTTCAATTGGCAAACTTTCTTCTGGGAAGGTACATGCTCCAATATTCTCTTCTCCTTGTTCTGGCAACAGATTACATGGTGCAGGAGTGACATCGCTTGAAATCCCATCAATATCAGTGCAAGTCCATGGAACTTTTTTAGCCTTCTTTGCCAGTTGAATGGTTACATTAGATATGCAGATTCCAGTAAAAGGGTCACCAGAGATACCCTCCAACCTCGCAGCCATAGTGACATTCTCAGCAACCATATCACGATAGTTTATGTTCTGAATCACAGGAAGTGCATTAGGATCATACTTGTCATCAGCATGGGACCCGTAATTTCCTGTCATCCAAAATGCCCATTTCATGGTTTTCATGGTCATTCTTCTGACATATATGTCCTTAACATATCCTCCTCTTCCTACAGCAGTTTTGATTCTAACCCCTGATTCTGTATTGATGGCTACAATGTCCTCAGCTCTCACATCTTGGATCCCACCAGACATCTCACTCCCTAAAGCAATCACAGCACTGAATGGAGAAATACAAGTGAGTCTTCTGATTACAAGCTGCTTTGTTGGCATTCCATAAGCTATACCATACTCATCCCAACCACTCTTCACAGCCACACAGTCATCCCCGGACACAATATAACAGTCTTCAATTCTTGTGTTTGTGCAAGAGTCTGCGCCAAAACCACAGACCTTAGTATGTTTGGCCAAGTTATTGATAGAAATATGAACTGTTGTATTATATAGAATAAGACATGGAGAGGTATTCTAACTTACCAGGGTTGATTCCATCTGTATTTGGAGATGTCACAGGAGCAAGAATTGTGACCCCTTGAACAACAACGTTGCTGCATTAAATTTCATATGTTAATTAGAAACAGGAAACAGTATAGTAAATTTCCCCTCAAGGGAGGTTGTGGAGTCAATTATTAGATATAATAGCCTATAGGTATAGAAAAGGATGAACCTGCTGTATACAGGATGAACATTCCACGATGGAGAGTTCACCAAAGTGAGATTGGATATCTGAACATTATCTGAGTACATTATTTCAATCAGGTAAGGCCGGGTATATTTGAGCTCCCCCTTGTGGAATTTTTGCCACCACAGATCACCTTGTCCATCCAATGTTCCATTGGCCCCTAAACAAATTTGGATTCAATAATTAAATGAAGTAAATTTTTAGTTGGACAATATTTGTAATATCAAAAGCATAACTTTTACTACCAGTTATGATTACATCAGTGAGGTTGGTCCCAAAAATTAGGCTGCTAAACCTTCCACCTTGGGTGTCCCTCCCTCTACCGTAAGATGGCAAGGGATCAATTACTGGCCAGTCATTTTCATCCTGATACAACAGTTTCAAAACAAACACAATATCAATACACTTGAATTACATTAAGTGAAGAATAACTTAACATTAGCAAATTAAGCTACTAGACCTGAGAGGCGAGAATCACAGCATCCTTGTGTAGGAATAAAGTGAAATGGCTGGTGAGATTGAAGCTGCCAGTTAACCATCTTCCTGGGGGAACATAAAGTTGAGACCCTCCACTCGATGCATACTGACTCAGATGATCTATGGCTGCCTGAAAGGCTTTGGTGTTCAAAGTTGTTCCATCACCAACACCTCCAAATTCTTCCAATGAGGCACTATAAGCTCTGCAGCTCATAGCACAATACTCAAAGTAGTCCAGAACCGGAGCTTTGCGGCTCTCCACTACAGCCACGTTTGGCAAAGCAACTAAAAGAACACATAATGACAGCAACACATCCATGACCTGCCAAACTTCAAATGTCAAATAATCCATATGTAATCCAAAATGTCAAAGGTAGATGTTGTTTTACCTAACGCTAGGACAGAAAGATAAGAGTAAAATGGAGTGGTTCTTGTACCTGAATTCTTGAGGGGAGAACTGGTGCGGCGTTAAGCTATTGGTATGTTTACACAGAAGGCAATGTTTACATATATATATAGTGCTTATTCTGCATTATGTTTGCTTTCTTTTTGTGCTACCCCACATAACAGATTTCTGATTCATCATGTGAATGTGATAACAGGAACGTGTCTTGTAAGGTGATGTTTCCAAATGTAGCCCGTCAATTTCTTTTGGATTCAATTCATTGGACTAGATGGTGTGTGAGAGATAAAGTTTGAACACAATTACTCATCCCATTATTACATTTTAGTTGGAATTTGTGAAGTCGAAGCTAAAAAAGGAACACAGCTCTATTGTCACGAGTGCAATATTTCTGCCAAAAGTAAAACAAAGAAATAAATTAGATGTTTTCATTATTGAGTTCGAAAACTGATAATTCAGCATGTGATTGTGATATTCCGAGGTGTGAAGGAAATAATGAATTGGCATGAGAATTTTGACAAGATATTCTCAACTGAAGAGTTTGGAAGACACGATCCATTATCAGTGTTGAGTGCACTGTGAATGCATAATCCACCTTACATTATTTAAAAATAATTATAGAGTGTAGTAAGGGTAGAAGGCCAATTAACCAATTTGAGTTCCACTATCATTTTTTTAAGTTTAATTTATTGTATGTTATAATGTGTGGTTGAGCTTCTCTAGTCCCCCACTTACATGCAAGGACAAATATGATGCATTTTGTTCCTTAGAAGTTAAAGTGGAGCACAAGAAGAGTGGCGTGGGCAATAAACCATGCTGTATCGTGCATCAATAAGTGTCTTTTCTTACACTGCTAAATAATATTCATACTTCACTTATCTCCCACTATTCATCTGTGTTTCATGGGTGGACATTGCTACATTATTGCTACATTTCATACTTCATAATGATAATAACATTGAAAAAGAAATAATTTTACATTGAAATTGAATAATTTTAAGATTATATTATTTTACATCAAAATTGTAAATTGGTGTTTTTCATTATCCAATAATCTATATAAAACTGTAGATGGAGAAGTTTTGAGAGTTTTTCAGTTTCTTTATCCTTAATTTTTAATAATGAAGAGTAGAAGTAAATTGATTGCATAAATTAATGTGGGAAGTTTCACATTGGGTGAAAATGGATTGGGTGGGAAATAGCATTCTTTTGTTGGGAAGTGGTCCCACATTGTCACGGAACTTTGTCGAACATGTCTGCATTACCTTCCATTGCCACTCTCGTGACTGAATTTCTAATCGCAGAAACAAGACGCTCACATGACACTCTTCCGTGACTGTGATGCCCACTTCCCCATGCCCCAACGTCACAGCTCAAAAGTGCTTTTCTTCACCCAATTTTTTTTTGTCCACTTTCCTCATTAATATTATCATCAGAAAATTTTCTAAAATCATTTTAGCTTATCATCTAATCACATTTCCCCATAACAAATCTATTCATTTTTGTAACAAGTATTTTAAATTTCATTTTCACTGCTTTGAAGACTGATGTGATTTTCATGTTTTAATCAAGAGCTTTCAAACGAAAGCGGATGGATGAGAACTACTCTATCATTTAAAAAAAATTGACTTTTTTTAACATGATTTGTTGCAAAAACCTTTTAAACTTTCATTAAAACTATTCAAACATAGTGTTATGTTAAAAAAAATATACAAAGAATAATTTTATTTTATTGTTGCATCATAATCAAAGTTGAAAATGTAAAAATTGGGTCTGATTTTGTTGAAAGATGCATAACCCACCTTGAACATAGTTTTCGTTACACTCATATATTCATTTGAGCTTAAAGAGTTACATCTAACTACGAAAATAGTTTTCAGACATGATATTTTACTTTTAACAATGTAGAACTATTCGTTCTTTGAATATGATTTACAGTTTAAAAACTCAAGAAATGAAAACTACGTCAACAGAAAAAAAAAAAACAAAACTCGTGAGTTAGTTTTCCACATTTAAAGATACAAAATGTGGGTTTCACTATATCACATATTCTGAAACAATTTATATTTAATTTTGTTTCAATAGAAAAAAGGTAAAGAATTCTAAAGAATTAACTACTTTTTACTTTCTCTTGTTATCTGCGTGCATATTGTTCTCTCTATGAATTCTACACAATTCGTTACACCCATGTTCAGCTCATATTCAAGAAAATTTACTTCAAAGAACTAAATACAAATTTTCAAACTCTTCGATAAACATTTTCGTTGGAGATTCTCTTATATTTATATGTATCTATTATTATTATTATAAGTCAATGGGTCTCTGTTGTTAAAAATTGTGGTTGTCATGATTTTGGACTTCGCCCAGTAAGGGTCATTTCTTTCTGCACTCCTATATTTTCTAAATGAACCGTTATAAATTTACCCTTTTGCAATTAAATTGCTTAGAATAGACATTCTTGGTTGTGAGATATGCTTGGTGGTGGTTGGAGGAAGGATTGGGTTCTTGCACTGCAAGTGTGGTAAGCTTCTTTTTCGTTACAATTTTCTTTGGTATATAATTTTTAATTTAATTTTCGGACCCTGTAATCTAAAAACTTTATCGGTTGAAGAAATAATTATAAAGGATTAATAATACAAAATAAAGTATATTTAAAAAAAAAGAGGCTAAGCTACAATATGTAGAAAAGGCAAGAAACCAAATTAATTATAAAAAAAAAACTTGTATTCATTAGCATGAATATGTATATTTTCACTTAAGAAATTGTTTTGATTGCTGATCGTTGTTTTTGTAAAAATGATTTGTTATACATCAACCAATAAATAGACATGGTTGTATTCTTCTTAATTTTTTCTTCTTGAGAATTTTAATCTAAGTCATGATGAGTTTTGCTGAGCAACTTCATAATCTTATTTAGGATTGACAAAAATACTTATATCCTTTGAGTAAGGGTAATTGTAATAGCTAGAAGATAAATATTAAAATGGATAGTTATAGGTCATTTAAATTCGCATGATTGTACTTCCCTGAAAAAGACTATTAAGGCGGGAGTTTGTTAAATACTCATTATAATAATATTACTTAAATAATTTTGTTTAAATATGTGGAATTGAAGTATATGAAATATTTTATTTTAGTTACTGTGTGTATGATTTGTATTTAGAAGTGAAGTTTAAGCACAAATTAACAAAATTGACTCGTAAGATGAAATTTGTATTTATTTATACTACGAAAATGTATTCATCTTTAGTTAATGTCAGATCTCCAACACACTCTTCTTCTTGTGTCGAGACATGTCAATTTGTAAGTGTGATTATATACTTTAAAGGACTTTGATATTAAGAGGTGAACTACAAACCTAACTTAACTAGCTCATAATGTCTTTATCATTAGTTGATTTTCAACATTTGTGAAATTGAAATTTTGTACCTTATTTTTTATTTGTAGGTGTACGATTAATGGTTTATATGATTATATTTTATGATATTTATGTTTCAATTTTTTATTTTAAATTTCCTTGTAATTAAATATGGTGTTAATTTAATTATTAAAAAGGAGTAAATTTAATATTTTATTTTCTCTGAACATGTTATTATAAATCTATATTTTTTTTTAGAAAAAGAAGAAGATTTGGACAGATTGGAAGAAAAGTCTTTAAAAAATGAAGTCAAACTTAATGTGAAAATAAATTCCGAGTTATTTATTATTCTGGTTGTTAACATTTTGAGATTGAGCATTAAATGTCTATATGATACCTCACATTTTCATTTTTTTTAAGACTTAGTGTGAGAAACATGGTTGAATGTGTGAAGTCTGATATTATAAATATTGTGAGTTAACTAATATGACATAGTATTATACTAATATATATTCCAATAAAGAAAAAATGACACATTAATATAACCACGAATATAAATTCATAATGTTTTTATTACTAATTTATTTTGGTTAAATTCAGTTCAGTTCTACAAAATTTGATCGTGGATCAGTTTATTCAATTAAAATAGAAATTGAAACTTATGCTAAAGTTTCTAAACAGTTATATAATCCATGCACTAACAAGATCCCATTACAGTATTGTAGGGATATTGTCTACTCCTTCCAATTTTCTGGGATAATAATGGTACATTTAAATTTGCGTTGTTATTTAAACAGTGCAAATTGATTAATTGTGTTAATTCAAAATAAAAGTTTGTCAGTAAAATATCTCTTTATACCAATCATAAAGAGTGTTTAGCAGAAAGAAAAAAACATGTAGAGTGTTTAACTTAGACTTTTTTTTAGTTGAGTTTCTCTGCATATATAATACTTTAATTTATTATTATTATTATTATTTATTTTATTCAATTTTATTCTTTTATTAATAAAATACATACTCAATTAAGTTCCTCAATTTTAGAAATGCAATAATATATATTTTTTTAATTTTAAATTAAGTCTCTCAATTTTAAACATAATAATAAGATTCTAAAAATAATAATACATTATATATGCAATGCTTTTAGAAACTTATTATTATAGGTTAAACATATTTATAAGAGAACTAATTCAACCATGTTTTTAATCTTTTACTTAGCTCCGTACATGGAAGAAAAGGAAAGAGGAAAAAACAAAAGTTGTTGGAATTGAACATGATCCAGGAAAATGTAATTGAAGGACAAAAACTTAATTTTTCCAGCTGCTACATCATTCGATTTTGACTATATAAGATGATAACTGTTTTAAAAGCAAACAGTGCAGAACATGGGGTGCCTTATGATTGTACTTTCTGGAATAAACCATTTTCAAGTACAAAACAGAAAGCACACTTTAACCACATGTTTGCATACAAATTAAAAAGGAAGTGTACCTTGACAGACATTTATATAACAACAATCATCACTGTTAAAAATTAAATTCAAACCCAATGAAGTGAATCAATGTCAGAAACTCCGAAAGCTCAGTGTAACTCAAACAAGAAAGTTATCTGTAGATCATGAATGCTAATGTCTATTGCTAGCTTTTAACATAAAAAAAAAGAGTTCAGTCTCAACCAACACAAATCTGAAAAGGAAACTCCCGTCTCTTATTTATTCTGTTGAAGTAAAGCAGAAATAATAATACCTTCATTTTTTGAAAGTGAAATTAACTTAACCAATCAGCACAAGGTGTGCGAAAGAGTAGAAACAAGGCAATAAAAGTACGAGAAAAACAGACCTGAACTTTATGCAAACCATGAAAATCAAAGCAAAGCAAACAAAGGCCACACTTAATTGAAGTAGGTGACAGAAAGCCCACACTGATGCATTACTTTTTCTGGAGACAGTACTTGCAATATAACATAACTGAATTTGAGAGAGGCACCCGGAATAAGGGAGTTGGAGATAAAAGTGAAAAACCATCACTTGTCTCCGAACAAGTATCCTAGCGACGAGTGTCCACCGGGAACCGATTTGACTTTTGTGGATGGACGATTCTGATGATGAGTAATTTGCAGATGCATGTGGAGAAGCATAGATAAACAAAAAAAAATGAAGATGATGAATCATATAAAAGCATCATAATAATCTCAGCCATATAATTGAATAAGATTGATAAACTTACTGTTAGAAGATTTCCCAAGTGTTGACCCTGAGAAGGAGGAGGATGAGCAATGGGAGGGTTATTGTTATCCATTTCAATGCCATAAGGTGGCAATGAACATGACACTTTCTTTGGAGGAGAAGGCTTTGGCTTCTCTTCTGACCCAAAGAGGTAATTTAAGGAGCTTTGCCCACCACCACTTCTTTCACCTCGACTCATTTTTCAGAATCTCTGATCTTTGCTAAAAAATTCACTCATTCTGCCCAAGGGCTATAACCCTATATATATAATTGAGTTTGAGTTAAGTTTATTATTACTCTAATAACATTTAATCATTTTTATATACTGTCATTTTATGCCTTCAGACTATCTGTAATAAGATCATCTTATGTTATATGTATGCAATTTAAACTCAAAAGTCTGTCAATTAATTAATTCAACTACTAAATGTATTAGTAGTGTTATTATAATTATTACCATCTACAACTCATTTTATTAATATTATATTGAATAAATTAAATTTTATTTTAATAATATCTTAACTCAATATTTTAGTATTAATAATAGTTATTATTTTGATTGTTTTAAATAAATTCGAATGCATCTTTTCCTACATAAAATGAAACAAATAGTTTATGTTTAAATTGTCGTTATTTAAGTACGATGTATTTAGATGCTTAGTTTACTTAAATGCTTATTCAATCAATCATGGCATTAGAGTTTGTATCGTAAGTTGGCTAAGTTAAATAACTTATTCTAACAACTTAAAATTTAAAAGTTCGAATAATTTTCGCATATATTTTAAAGTCACATTAATTAGACCACGTGTTATATTTATCATATGTCTTCAACCTTACTCACATTAGGTGTCAAATATTTTCTTTATAATTAGCACCAGTGATTTTTGTTTACTATTTTATTTTTTGTTAAAACAAGTTTCTTATAAACCAGTATTACTCAAAGTTTTTGGTAATTTATTTATTTTTAAACTTGGAATTTTTTATCCGAAATTAATGATTAATCTTTTGAAATATTAAGATTAATTTAAAAAATAAATATCTTCAAATAATTTCTTTTTCATATTTACATATTTGTAATAATCTTTTAACTATATATTTAAGATATAAATTTAGTTAATAATTATTTCAGTCCATGTTTATTGCTTTATGTGATTGATTAGTCATTATTGTGTTTATAGAAATTAAAACTACTTAAGAGCATACATGCATCTATATGCATTTACTGTCTCATATGCATATCTGCATAATGGGATATGCCGCGCGATCATTAAGGTTAACGGAAGAGTGAACTGAATTATCATTTCACATAGGTTGTGTGATCTCAAGTGGGAACTGATATTAAAATAAAGTAAAAAATTATGTGAAAACAAGAAGGAAAAAAATATAATGTAAAAATTAAAATAATATTAGATATAATTAATATACTTAACTTTTATAATCATATTATATTATCTGTTTATTTATTATAATAGATAAATAACTAACAGTATAAAGAAATAATTAATTATGTTATATTTACGTTATACATAATTAATTATGTTTTTATTTCTGCTCAAATCTTCGCTCTTACAAAAAAAAAAAGTTATGTTATTATTTTATTATTGAATTGTGTTTAATTTTTTATTTTTTTTTTTTCTTCTTATACAATAAATGTTACTTTTTATAGTGATGATTATTAGATTATTAAATAAAATGCTGCATAAATTAATTATTCAACTAACTTATTCAGTTTATCATTCACTTATCATTACATACTAACTCCTCAATCAATTTATATATGCTACGGGAACACAGACGCATCACTGTATCCGTATTTTATATTTTTATAATTTATATATAATTATTTTTAATATTAAAATTAAATAAATAATATCATTATTTACGTTCTTATATTGCCATTATAAATTTATAGTTAATTGTTATAAAAAAAAATAAAAGCAGAACCAGTAATAACAAAGAATTATAAATAACTATTCAATAAAAAGTAAAAAAATAGTAATATATTTTATTTAAATTATTTTGTAAATAAATAAAATAAAATATTAATATATAAAATATTAATAAAATGTAACTGATTTTGAAAATAAATCAAATCGTTTATCCACATCTCTTTCAATTCATAATTGTTCCTCCACATCTCTTTCCATTCAAAACCACTATTTCACCTCTTTTTTAATTCAAATCCGTCTTCATTACGTATACCAAATATTATAGAAAAAATAAAAAATGACATAATGACCATAATACAATAATAAAAATAAATATTAATATAAAGATAAAATGAAAAAAAATGAATAACAATTAAAAGGAGAATCCCCTTTATATATAGATAGATATAGATATAGATAATAATAATTAAATCAATGTAAAAAGAATAGTGGGACTACTTTTATCAAAATTTTGGAATCCCATAATCCCGTCTTTCCTTATAAATAATAATACATTAAAAAATTATTAAATAATAACTAATTTAAAATAAAAAATAATTAATTATTATATTGATTAAATTAGATATTATTTTGTAAATAATAAAATTATTAATATTTAAAATTATTTCTATTAATAATAAAAGTTTATAAGGTAGTTTTTCAATTATTATTTGACATTAAATATTAATATTTTGATACTAACTATTTTAATTATAAATTAATTATTAATTTATTTAAAAATTAATTTAAATTTTAAAGTATTTAATAGTTAAAATCTTGATAATTAATATTAAGTACTAATTTAACAAATATTTATAATTTTTTATTATTAATAAAATTATTTGAAATATAATAATTAATTATTTTTAATTTTTAAATTAATTCTAATAAAAAATTTGTAGCGTAACAAGATTTTTAATAATAAATAATATCTTCATCAACTCAAAAACTTTATAGAAACATAATGGTTGGTTAAGTTTTCTCATTTAATTGTTAAGTAACTTATTTATATTATTTTGATCCCATATGATACTCACATCCTCACCTAAATTCCAAGTTCTTTAATAAAATAAAATAAAAAGTACAAATAAAGATAATTGGTGGTGAATTGTGTCATTCATGAAGAAGGTAAACTAGGTGAGGTGCTTGTCTCTATCTTTACGTTGGGTATGAGACATTAATGGTGTTAAATCATGATGATGATAGTGGCACTAACCCAATCAATATATAATCTTTAATAAAGAAGGGAGAGAATGAAATAGGTTTGTAAGATTAGAGTTGGGTTGGTAGGGATGTTGTAGGGCACAAAATAGACTAGGAAGGGGTCAACCAAACGTCAAAAGTCCTTGTTATTGCCTCTCTCTAGATACAATGTTTTGTCAACAATCAATCACCTTAGTCACCATGCCTACACCTCGTACTAATTCATTTTATTATTTCAATTTCCAAACTTTTTTTTTTTGTATTTTATAATTTCTTAATAACGTGGACATTTTTATTGTTAACAAATGTAAAACCTTCCTAAAGTAGCTGGCATTTCCCATTTAGCATTAGTAGAAAAAAAATCTAAAATATAGAATAGGTAATTTTTTAAAATACTGACAATTATTTTATTATTATTAATGTTTACATTATATAATAGACGACATTTTTTAAAAGTAAAAATATTATAATTGTCGATAGTAGTAAAATCATTCATAAAACATACAATAAACAACAAATATAGGGATTTATGGAGAGAGATAATTAGAGTAAAAATATGAAGCACTAAAAAATACGTATGGTGGGAGGAATTAAAATAAGTGTGCAGAGAGGGAAACAGTAACAATTAGTTTGAGGAGAACGTTAGTTGTAGAGTATGAAATAGGAAAATTATAAAGTTTTGGACAAATAAGTAATTAGTTGGTGTACCACTATTAAAAACTTCCCCAAATTGTATAATAATGCAAAGTTGAAGAATAAAACATTCATAGAATTAGGGAGTGGAGAGAATAATAATTGGGGATGGTGTGTTGAGTGGGAAATAGTACAAGTTAATACAGTGATGTAAAAATTAGTAGGGAACACTTAAAAAATAAGAAAGATGATAGGAGGGTATGAAATTATATTGAAATAGTAAAATACACATTTAACTCAACCTTTACAAAATAGCATGGAAGGGGAGAACGATTATAAAAAATAAATTCACTTCCTACTACACAGCATTTTTTTTTGAGAAAGCTTGTTGGTTTTTATTTTGCAGGGCAAAGAGTACCATGTTTAAATCTTAAAAGAAAAAAGAAGATAATTCATATGCTAACTAAGGTTGAGATTAAACAAAATAGGAATGTGAAGGTAGAAACACTCAACATAGTCATACAATAATGGAGCTAAACTAGTTGGAGCCAATAATATACTGAAAAGTGTAGGACAACACTTTTGAAATGACATCCCAAACATTTGAAATTGGAAATAGTAAACAAAGATATCACTCAAAGCATATATGTTACAAAACAAATCACATGGAAGAAGACAACAATATTAACGTTGTAATTGAATGGATAGGTGGAGTTCTATCTACCTAAACAAGACAACATCTCTAGTATTGGAAATTGGTGTTTTTAAAAATATAAGAATAAGAGTTAAGTGTTAACTCTTAAATTTCTGTAGTAAATATTGTGTAAAAAGGTTGAGACACATCTTTATGTAATCTGTTTATTAGTACACATATATATTCTTTAATCAATAAAAAAGTAAACAACAAAATTAAATTTATAATAGGTAATACTTTAAATTTTTTGAATTAATGAGTATTTTTTGTGTGTGTGAAATATATGCTTAATCTTATTTTAAAAACTTGGATTGAATATAGACTTTTTGACCAATTAATTATAGATTGAGATCAATCCAAATCCAAGTAGAACCTACTAAGTAAGAATTGATTAACGACTAATTTTGAACACTAATTAAATGAGTCATTCTATAGTATGTGATTCACGTAAACTTCGTTGATGAAAGAATAAATTTAAAGTTTAAATATTAAAAAGCAAAAGTAAAATTCAGAATTTAAATATTTAAATTTGATTTCTACATTTTCACCTAATTTAATTATGATTTCTCTATGCCTAATCGTAAAAGTCAAATTGAATATACATTAGGCTCAAATAATTTTTGAAGTCCAAATTCAACTTGAAAGCTTTGGTCTTATCCATTATGATTCGTCGAGTTCATAATAATTCAACTCTAATTTGCTAGATGAAATATATTAGAATATGTTTTAAAATCAATAAATTAGTTAAACTTGTTATGTTATTTTTATTCTTTTTTCTTATGTCGTTAAAATTAAAAATAATTTAACATCACAAATTGAAGCATACAATAAAAATTGTAAAAAAAAAAAATCAATGTAACAATAATTTAAACTGAGAAGTTTAAAATATAAATCAAATTTGATGAATACTCATTAGATAAAATAATTTAAATATAATTACATATCCAAATAAAAAATATATATACAACTTTAAACATAAAAATAAAAACACTAAATTTTTTAGTAAGAATTTAATTATTTTTCAAAAATAAAAAATAAAAAATACACAATAATACATTTTTGTCTAAAAAATACAAAATTTATATAATCATATTATTTTATGTCATTTTTTTTAACAGCTAGTTTATCAGTTAGATATATCAAACACGTATAATCCAATAAGATAATTTATTAATTCAAAATTTATAAATTAGAAACTTATCAGCTTAATATAAAATAACTTATCAACTAGTCATTAGTTTATAATTTTTTATAAAAAAGGATTTACATTTCGAAACATACACTAGAATAAATATATCCAGGGTAATATGATTTAAGTAAAAAGTTTCTGAAAACTAAAACCTTTTTTATAGTGAGGTCCACATTAAAAAATTGATCGAGAACATGTTTTTAAAACAAAAAAACTAAAACTATATACTTTTTTTTTTCTTAACTAGTTATAGTTTTTAAAAGATTTAAAATCTTAAAATAAAAACTCCCACAAGACTTTCGATCTCGTAACTTTGACTCAGTTATTTTATGTAATTACTAAAGGTATTTTTTTTAAAGGGCGTTACTTATAATATAGCATTGAAATGTAAAATTAAAAATAATATTTTTAAGTGATTAAATTTCAGTATTGGTTATTTAAAATCAGTCCTAGGAAATTATGGTAACAAATGTAATAAAATTTGAAGTTTGCCAATGAACAATGAGTAACTTTTCGAGTAAAGCTGTAACCAAAAGTGAAAATGTTCATCTTAGCAACTTCACTTATACAACATTTAGCAACCACATATTAGAAGTTATAATTTTGTTTAAAAGCATAATTAGTAAAGTAAAAGTGGTGTTGCAGTCCTAAACCAGTAATGGTTGAATTATGATGTGAAACTCTTCAAGGAATGCCTCACTAAATGTATTATCAAAATTCCTTTTATTTGTCTACTTTTAATTTTTTTAATCTTCAGACAAAAATAAACACTGTTTTGCCAAAAAACATTCAATGCTTCTTTGACCAGACTTCCCCAAATAATTATACTGAGCAAGTGCCCCCAGCATATTTTCCCATCATGAATGACATTACATATAAACATTAATAATTGCATTTTATTTTTTTCCCGTTTTATATATCTTCTTATTTCTATGGCTGTGGTTGATTAGTATTATGTGTTCCGCATGCATGGAACTGAAATTATCTATAAATTAAGTTGATGATAAGCTCGTAAAAGGAACTGTGAACAGGATTTATTGTCTGTGCGTGGAACATAAATAGGAATTTCATAAATTATATACGTTGGATTTCTTCCTGTTTGAAAATAAAAAGTTTGATTGTACGTGCAGCTTTATGAGAGATCCAACACTTTCTTGGATCATAATGTGTATAATAAAATCATCTGAATGTAATGATTTTATTATAGTTTTCTTTCTTTGACAGATATCGCCCACCGAACACTACATTCTTACCCAAAAGGACAGTGAAATAATGTCAAAAGAGACAGAAAAAAACATAAGGGGTATCCTCTTCTCTCAACTCTCTTACTTATTTCCATTAGTCAGATTTCCCAATAGATGAAATTTTTTACTATAATATAATGTGATAGGGTGAAAGGTGAAAACTACCTTGATCTCTTGACCTTGAACAGTTGATATGCCATGAATCACAAATTTCATATCCAACAAATTTACCTTATCTCATGTTACATTTTATGTTGTTTCAACCACTAGGTTCACCATTATAAAGTTTTCCTAAAGGTCCTATGATTTAGTTTGAAGTTTGTATGGTTATGGTCATCAAGCACAACTCTTGAGGAGTTTCCCTTTAGACCCCATGATTTTAATTTGAAGATTGTATGGATATGGTCATCAAGCCCAATTGTGGTGTGGTGGATTCCTAGAAGTATGGAGGCATGTTATTTAATTTGTAGTGTCATTATGAAAATATGCTTAAATATTTACTTACAATTTAAAATTTAGGTGTTATTTGTTATCTTTTCTTACATGTTTCGAGCTCACTCTTAAAGTTTCTAAACCCCAATATAAGTAATCATATTGTGCTTGGTCAGTTTCCCAAGTGCCAACTTACAAAATCTTAAGAAAAATTCAAATAACTTGGAGGGAAAATTACTCCTTCTTTATGTACACTGTTTATAAAGAATTGAATAATTTTTGCATCTATATCTGCAAGTTAATATTGAGAATTCAGTTACTTTGCTGGAGACGTCATGTCAAGTGATCGTTGCTTGCTTAGTCCAAGTGTGTCTGAGGCGTCCAAGTATCTGACTAAGCCCATATCGGTGGGTTTGCTAAGAGCTAATACATTAAGTATGCTATAAATATATGTTCAGCATTATCATTAAGCAATGAGCCGTGTGTTAGAAACAAAGCGAACTATTCTTTCGCCTTTTACTAAAGAATACCGTGTTTCTGTCACATTTTACGGCATACATTAATTTTTAAAAGAGTTTCCTTTAATGGAAGACTCTGCTATTGTAGTGTAAATTTTAGTTCATTACATGGTAGTTTTCATTTTTGTTTGTACTAATTATGTAGTATAATTTTCATGAACTGATCTGCTTATTGTAGTGATGTTATAAATTGGTCTGCTGAAGTTTCTAGTTTTAAATATCTTTAATGTGCAGTAATTTCATTTTGGCTGTTACAATTCTTGACAAATCTTGCTCTAAGACTTTCGTTATTGTTGTGGTTTTTTTATTTATTTGTATCCAAATTGAGTGATGATATAACCTTTGAGTTGAAACTCATTTTATGGAACTGATTTATTTTGATAACTGAACAGTTGTTTTATTCTCATTTTTTAACCTATATTAAAATTCTTTTGAAGATATCAGAATCAAGATAAAGGACAGTTTTATGAAGTGAGAGGTATTATTGCAGAAAATTAAAGTAATTATTGTCTAATGCCTTCTTACGAATATAAGTGTTCTAAAACTTTAATGTGTTAAAAATACTAGACAAATTGGTTATTTAGATTGTTGTTGTCAAAGTACTCTATGAATTAAGCTTACTAACTAATTTTGGTGTTACATATTATTTCAATTGATGACTGTTTTTGGTAGACAGATATAGAGTATTGTAAGGGGCGATAGACAAATGGGAAAAAAAAGATCTATTTCTTTTCCAATTTGATTTTGTTTTTTTTTTTGTCAGATGCTCATTATATAGGAAACTATTCAATCACAAATAATAATAATAATACTTAATATCAGTTAAAGGAAGAAAATGAAAAACTAAATGACTGTAGATACAATATACAAACAACCAAATTCTTGTGCATCATTCAGCCCTGCTCCAAGCTAAGTGACTTTCTGAATGCAAATCTCCTGCTGATGAGGCTAAACAAATTACAGAGGCAATGAAATGAAAAACACTAACCACTATCTTGGATTTAATCTGTCCTCTTTTCAGAGATGATTTTGTGTTTCTGAACCTGTTCCTGTTGGAAACTTCTGCAGCTGAAACATGCTGGAGAGGGTTATTCATCCTGTTAAAGGATCTGAAGTAAATGGATGGTTTGATATGAGATATTTATCAGGTAGTTGTGTTTGAAAAATACCAGGATGAGAAGAGTACAAGGTTTAGGAGTTTATATAGATGTCCAATTATCTTATTAGAAAATTGAAACTACACTAGAATTTATGTTATAATAAACTCATCCATTTCTACTTCACATGTGAGTTATTGTTTTTTTAATTTATGTCATAATAAAAAATAATAACAAATAGGTGTGTCAAGTAAATTAGTCAGAACTTCAATCCTACAATAATTTCTCATTTGTGGGATACATTAGTTATTTTACTCTTAAGAGTGTTCATTAATAAAAATATTAAGGATGATAACATTTAAGCTGACATCATTTTTCAATTGATAAATATTATAAATGTTATATTATTTGTCAAAGGTTTGATTTAAAAAATTTCAATTTAAATTCAATCGATAAAATTTTGAACATTTGTTTGCTTATAGTATTGATGCAATTGCTTTGTTTTTTAATTAACACGTGCAAGTGGCATTGCGACTGACTTTTAAACCTTCGTGCTGGTTTCTGGTTTCTGGTATGAGGTTTTGGTCATTAGTTTTGTTTTCTTTATTCCTTTAATTGGGACCAATCAGTTAATTTTGTTTGCATTTCTTAATAGCAGCTGCAGTTGGCGGGGACTAAAGCATCAACTTGTGTATATATTCAGATATGTAAGTACTTTATATTATAAAAAGTGCTGAAGACAATTTTGCTGCCAGAGAATCAATTCATCTGCTTATTTTTCTCCCAATTTCTCTTTGTTTATGTAATATCATTTGTTACAGTTTTAATTCTCACTTGTTATCACTCACTACAACTATACACTCAATGAGTGTGGGGGGTACAATTCCGGCAGTAAATTATGAACTTTCAGTTCCTGATCAATCTCTTATACGAGCTTGTCTTGTCTATTTAGTAAATTCCTATATTAACATATAAGGAAGAATCTCTATATGATAGATAGCAGTTGAAAAAAGACACTGTATGCTATAAAACATGAAGTTACAAACTCTTATAGAGAAATAGAGAAAACTAATTTAATGCTAACTACCTCTGAATCCATGAAAACCATTAAATCAGAAATCAAACTCACCCTATACACCTATGGATCCCTTGTATCACGAATCTGAGTTTAATTTAATCCCTCTTTCAATTGTTTATCCACTTGCCTGTATTTGAAATCCATCGAACTAAACCAACTTATGTGTCTCTAGGTCGCTTCTTAGTAAGTCAAATTAAAACATAAACCAATTCCATATCAACTTGTACAATTCTTGAAACTGTAGATTTAAAATGACAGCAATCATGTTGATACCAATGAAGGAAGAAGGTGGATCAGTTTAATAAGTAGCACATAGATTTGGAGAAGAAAAGACAAAAACATTTGTAAATCTGCATCCTCCAATTTTGTGAACGTCTAATTCTTTGCTTGAAAAATGAAATACTAGGTGCGTCTTCAGTATGATAGGATTTTTTTTTGAGTTGTGACAGAATTTACACCAACTCTTTCTTTTCTTCAAATGATTCTCTTCACCTAGACCCTAGAACGAGTTTAAACTTAATTCTTCCTCATAAAACTAGTTTATAAGTTTAGAATTGTTTCCTTTAGATTAATCTTATATTTAGTTTATGTGAGATTTCCAAGACATTCTTCAATTAAAAATAAGACTTGTCTAAAAATAAGACTTGTGTGACACTTGTAGCATACTTCACGTCCTTACAAAAAGAACCATTTAAACCCATGGTTCATCTTTCTCCTACTTTTCTAAGACAAATTTTAAGAAAACCAGCTCTGCTGTATTTCTGAAATAATATAATACCCGGTCTAAATAAATGATTACTATATTTGTATTAACAAAAACAATCTGATTTTCAATTCAACATATAGTTATAATGGAAAGTTAAAAAAAACGGAAGAACCTTAAATGAAAAGATAAAAGGTTGAAGAAATACAAGATAATTCATTCTGTTAATAGTCGTTGCATCCATTCTTATGTAACTGAGTGTGTTACTATTTTTTCACCTTATAATAAGCCTTCGAAGTTCTATTCATAATGTGCAAAAGCACAGTCAATGTTTTGAAATAAAACTTCCATAACTCCTCAAATTGAATCGAAGTTAATGTTGTTATAATATAACCTCCTCTCAATTTATTGGTTCCTCTTAAATTATTGGTTCAAAATTAATCTTTTATATATACTTTGTCCAATTTCACTTTCTCTAGATAGATAATATCCTTCAGCTTTCTCAATTCTTACGCCTTTTATACTCTCTGTTTTGATCAAGCTTTGGTATAACTTTTATTTTCACCCTAAAAGTTGCTTAACTCAATTCTAACCAACTTAAATTATATGTACAGAATTGGAACAATCAGATTCTGTTTAATACTTCCAGTTAATAAGTTAGGCCATAGTGATAGATAGAAATGTGATATCTTTAGTACTAATTGTCTCAGTTCCACACCAGTACCCCTTATTTATAAAATTATGCAATCAGTATTTAAAATACCATCTTTAAGGATATATACAAGTTAAGAAGATTTGTTTTGATTCTATTAAAGTCAATTATGGTCATATCAATGCACTGTTGCCAACAGTAATGGTTCAGAGGCACAAAGCCTTTGGAGAGGGCATAGAAAATCCAAGATAATGCAGTCAATGTTTTTCCTTCCACTATTTTGACAATTTCAAAAAACCTCATCTACTTCACTCGTCAGTAAACAAAGTAGCTAGCAAGTGAATTAATGTTTAATTCAACCCTCTACAAATAATTTATGAAAAGATTTGGATCAGTTATATAATCTATATTAACTATATCTCGGACATATGTGAGATCTCTAATAATTTTATAGTACAGTCCATGTTTACTCCTTTGTTATTAGTTGAGATTCTTCACTGTAAAACAAATGGGTCTCTTTTTATTGGTATTTGACATAACAAGGAGGTAGCATTCATTCATACCCTTTCTATAGTCAACACTCCTTTATCAGAGTGTAGTAAGAGTTAATAACTTAAAAAAAAATTCAACCAGATGAACATTCAAGTCCTGAAGACTCTTAGAACAGTAAATTTGTTAGAGGAATGACAAGAAAAGAGATGCAAGAAGTATTCAATATGTGAGTGAGAGAGAAGTTGACAGCAGTAGTCTTCAATGAATCAGGAAGTAGCACACATGGTTCAAGAAAATTAAGTGAGTCTGGTTTCATTCTAGAGCCCACATCGTTTGTTATTTGAAAGGCAGGTACTGTCTGCAGCATAAAATCGAAGGGCCGCTAGTTTTCCAAACCATGGAGCCACGTGTTATAAACAAAGCGAACTATTCTTTCGCCTTTTACTAAAGAATACCGTGTTTATGACACATTAAGTGGCATACACCAATTTTTTAAAGGATCTTTCTTTTTAGAAGGATCTTGCAATTAGTTGTTAACTATTTAAATTATTTATATAAATTATAAGTGACTAGAACATGTTTTTTGGACTCTCTGGTTAGCTTTTTAGGTAGTTAAATGTCTGTTAATTATGTAGGTTAAATCTGATTTTATTTTTGGATATTATGATGGTTAATGACTGTTATACTGGGCATTATGTACATAGATTCTGTGGTTAATTTTGTAGGTCGTTCAATCTTGCTTAATTTTGTAGGTTTAATCGTTTTTTTTAGAAGTGACTAGAAAAAAATGTATGTTTGTACTATGATTTTTTGGATTTTATGGCAGGTAATGATTGTGTGTAGACTGTTGTTAATTTTGTAGGTGGTTCAATCTTTTAAAATGTTTGTTTCTGTTTTTGGGCTCGGTTGTAGTTTGGGCTTTTTCCAGCTTGGCCCATTTCTCTTCTCTTGTTTTGATTTTTATATTTTCCAGCTTGGCCCATTTCTTTTTCTCTTTGCTTCTTCCTTCCCTTCTGTATTTCTTTCTCCTTACTAGTTTTTGATTCTAGGGTTTTATGCTTCACTGATTCTAGGGTTTTATGCTTCACTGATTCTAAGGTTTTACGCTTCTAAATTTTAGGGTTTTACACTTCTAATATTGTCTCGTGTGATTATCTCTGTTATAATCTTTAATATTTTATGACTCTTAGTTGTTAGATGCGAAGTGGTCATTTGTAGATGGATTTGGTTGTTAATTTTGTTGGTTTAATCTTTTAGTATGTTGTATCTTAGATTATAAGGAATCTTCATGCTTCATCCCAGACGATATGCTTGGAAAAAATAATAGTAAGGACAAAATAGCATCTGAGTATGAAAGGTAGGTAGTGAAACTTGACATAAAACCGTTGAAAGTACCTAAAACGAAAGTTAAAAACATATATAGGATTTAAAATTTCAAAACTTTAAACATGACAATTCCAAAAAAAAAAAAAAGGCAAAACCTGCTTAATATGACCCAGCAAGTGGGTGCAGTGAAAATCATTTGTTTGTTTCTTTTAAATAACAATTGTAATGGGTTTGATTGCTTTTACTGTGTGATCACAGACATCAAACATAATCTTCTACTGCCAATACTGCACATGGTTAAAAACTCAACTTCATAATATATATATATATATATATATATATATATATATATTATTTTTTTTAAGATTTCAAGAAAAGAAAAACAAGTTCTTTAACATGTCATCCTCCTAAAATTCAACAAACAATACTAGAATACATATATACTACAGTACTTTAAGAATAGTTCTATAATTTGTGCTAAGAAGGATGGATATATGTAATATTATATACAAGGTTAAGAAGATTTGTTTTGATCTATTAAAGTCAATTATGGTCATATCAATGCACTGTTGCCAACAGTAATGGTTCAGAGGCACAAAGCCTTTGAAGAGGGCATAGAAAATCCAATACAATGCAGTCAATGTTTTTCCTTCCACTATTTTGACAATTTTAAAAAGGGTGCTGATATGTTCATACTGTGATCAATAAAAACATAAGTTAATATATATTTCAATAAATTAATATTTTATTTATTTTTAATCCAAAGTATTATTATATAAGTATTTGTTAAATGTATGTTATTTAGTGTTGATGGTGTTAAAAAAAAATCTCTTTAAAAAAACCTCAACAACTTCACTACTCTTAGTAAACAAAGTAGCTAGCAAGTGAATTAATGTTTAATTCAACCCTCTGAAACTAATTAATGAAAAGATTTGGATCAGTTATATAATCTATATTAACTATATCTCGGACGTATGTGAGATCTCTAATAATTTTATAGTACAGTCCATGTTTACTCCTTTGTTATTAGTTGAGATTCTTCACTGTAAAACAAATGGGTCTCTTTTTGTTGGTATTTGGCATAACAAGGAGGTAGCATTCATTCATACCCTTTCTATAGTTAACACTCCTTTATCAGAGTGTAGTAAGAGTTAGCAAATTAAAAAAAAATCAACCAGATGAACAATCAAGTCCTAGAACAGTAAATTTGTTAGAGGAATGACAAGAGATGAGATGCAAGAAGTCTTCAATATGTGAGTGAGAGAGAAGTTGACAGCAGTTGTCTTCAATGAATCAGGAAGTAGCACACATTATTCAAGAAAATTAAGTGAGTCTGGTTTCTTTCTATAGCCCACATCGTTTGCTATTCAAAGAGCAGGTACTGTCTGCAGAATAAAAACGAAGGGCAGCTAACATTATTAACCATGGAGTCACGTGTTATAAACAAAGCGAACTATTCTTTCGCCTTTTACTAAAGAATACCGTGTTTATGACACATTAAGTGACATACACCAATTTTTTAAAGGATCTTTCTCTTTAAGAAGGGTCCTGCAATTAGTTTAAAATATTTTTGTTGATTAAAAAATAACATTTCATAGTTTATGACTCTTCTAAATAGGAGTTTGTATATTTAGTTTATTATTCATTTGGTTTAGTTTCTTTAATTGTTACATATTTTTCTATGTTAATATTTAGTAGTTTAAAGTTGTTTTATTTGTAATTTTTTTTTATATTTCATTTGACTCTTGGTTGTTGGATTTCTGTTTGAAATTTGCGTATTGATTGTTAGTGTTGTCTTCTTTTAAGGAACCTATGTTTCAACAAAATAATAGTAAGGACAATATATATATATATATATATATATATATTTATATATTGCACACCTTATTATTAGTCTTTAGTGTAGCATAATGAAAGGTAGTAAAATAAAGCAGTGTGAAGTACCTAAAAAGAAAATTAAAACATATATAGGATTACAAATTTTAAAACTTTAAACATGACAATTCCAGGAAAAAGGCAAAACCTTCTTAATATGACCCAACAAGTGGGTGCAGTGAAGATCATTTGTTTGTTTTTTTTTAATAACAATTATAATGGGTTGATTGTGCGACCACAAACATCAAACATAATCTTCTACCGCCAGTACCTGCGCATCCTTATAGCCCAACTTCATGAAAAAACTAAAAATAATATATATACTATAGTACTAAAATAGTATTGAAAACATGATTGTAACAAAGAAAAACAAGCTGTTCAACATGCCATCCTCCTAAAATTCAACAAACAGTACTAAAATACAAATATACTATAGTACTTTAAGAATTGTTTTGTTTTTCTTAAACATGTCTATTGTGGAAAAACTATTTTAATCAACTTCTATAATTTGTACTAAGAAGGATACATGGAACATTATATAATGCTTGTGGTTCTTCTCTAATTTAACAAAGCATAAAATTTCATTTTACATGAAGTTGGTTAACGCGGACACGCGGAATCTTGGTTTAAGTATTTTTTTTCTTTATTATAATTTAGATTTTTTTATCCACAATAAAAGATAAATAAATATGAATCATTTTAGGAGTGATCAAATTCTTATACATAGATGTCTATATAGAACACTCCTAGATGATTTCAGAAAAAAATAAATCACCTAGAACAATCAAAGATATACCTAAGAGAGTACATTATGAAATCATCCTCACATGAACTTGAGAGTCAAGACACCAATAAAAAAAAAGAGAAATGCACAGAATGTGACTTTGATGTAAAAAAAAAAAATTTATTTGAACAAAAATAAATACTTCCAATACATCTACTACATCCCTTTTAAAGATTACACTCTTTCTATACTTCAAACCTCGTTAATTACTGCAATCTAAATCGCTCCAACTTCATTATCCTTTTAATATCAAGTAATAAGTTTTATATTTATTTTACTAATAATTTATTACATATTTTTTTCTAATCAAATTTAAAATTTATTTTACCTGGTCAATTCTATTTGATTACATGAAAAATCATTTAAAAACAACGTCATCACTTTTATATTCTCCGCACAAAATTAGAGCGGTTTTGGATAAATAATTATTCATTTTCTTATTGATTACATCTGATTAAGACAAATTATTAAAAAAATTCTTTTACGGAGACATTATTATTTCTTTTATATATTCATGGAACCTATTTGATTCATTAAAAAATTATATATTAATTGCAACACATGTGAATAAACATGGGTTCACATAATTTATGAAGGGAATAATTTACCTTGAGTCATATTAATATCTTAATTAATATAACACATACGAAGGAATATTTTTCATAGAAGTACGAGCGAAAATTTAGATTTAAATTACCAAAAACTGAAATAATAGAAAATAAGGAAATGTTTATAAGGTGGCAGAAAAATTATACTTAATTTGCGGGATTAACTTAAAGATTTGCATCCAATCTTCAATTATATATTTCCAATTTTAATTGCATGTTTGGGGAAATAATTTATATCAGAGGATGTTTAGGAAAGATTAGGATAAATTAATAATAGATGTTCAGTTTCTATAGATGGAATATAAATATAGTTACAGTACATATATATGCATAATACTTATAATATTTACGTTAAGAATTATTAATTATTCACTATTAATTATAATTATAATTATTAATATTAATATCTCAAAGAATAGTAATTAATAATTTTTGTATAGTTAGGGTAGTTTCATCCAATATTTTAATGTCATTATTCATTTGCTTAATTTATTCAGAAACTATATGTGAAAAAAATATATTAAAATGGCGATAATGTAATACAATTAGAATTATGAAATATCAATAGGTATTATTATTATTATTATTATGTAATTTCAAATTATAATTATTTTAAACAGTATCTTAAATAAATTCTATTTTAATTCATTCATATTACTGAGAATAATATTTTTTATAGAGATAGTAAACCTAGAAAAAAGAAGGTTTTAAGAAATAAAAAAAGGAAAGAGAAAGAGCATTGTTTATAGTTTGTTCCCTCCCACACGCAATAATGTGAGAATATGATCTAACCCTTGGATTCACTGAATTGACCTGCATTACCTGACAGGTGGGCCCCAGTAGAAATAATGGAATACATGCATAGATACACATACCCATATTGTATTTATACGAGAGTGTAGAGTTGAGTGTATTGGAAGGGGTGAGAAAAGCTGTGTTGGTAAGTGGCAGTAGGCTCATACTCCATAATTTGGTTCCTCTTCCTCTTTTAAGATCCAAGTGTGGGCTTTTTTGTTATTTGTTTGTGGGCTTTGAAGGCCCTCTATCGCTTCTCTCTGCATCTGCAATTGCAACATCTGCAATGGGTGAGAAAGAGTCAGAGAAAGTTATTTGGGAACAGATGAGAACGCCTGCTACCACGCTCATTGCACCAACTGCACACCACCGAACCTTACCTAAGCTTTTAGTCATTCTCGTCCTTTTTGTCTCCGTCACTTATGTCGTCTACACGCTCAAGCTCATCTCAACCCCACGCGCATGCGACCACGTTTCATTCGCCACCGCCACCTTCTCCAGAACCCTCCCCACCGTCAATGCCACCACCACCGTCCCCGCCGTTCCCTCCGTTCTCCGCCGGGAATCCCGCGAAACGAGCTCCGAGGACCGGACGGAGCTCCGCCATGTGGTGTTCGGAATCGCCGCGTCGGCGAAGCTCTGGGAGAAGAGGAAGAACTACATCAAGCTATGGTACCGGGCGCAGGAGATGCGCGGCGTGGTGTGGCTCGACGAGAAGGTGAAATCGGAGGAGGACAGCGACGCGCTGCCGCCGGTGAGAATCTCCGGCGACACCGCGAGGTTCCGGTACACCAACAAGCAGGGGCACCGGTCCGCAATCAGGATCTCGCGGATCGTGGCGGAGACGCTGCGGCTGGGGATGAAGGACGTGCGGTGGTTCGTGATGGGCGACGACGACACCGTTTTCGTGACGGAAAACCTAATTCGCGTTCTGAGGAAATACGACCATAAGCAGTTCTACTACATTGGGAGTTTATCGGAGAGTCACTTGCAGAACATTTACTTCTCTTACAACATGGCTTACGGCGGAGGAGGTTTTGCAATTAGTTATCCTCTCGCCAAGGCTCTGAACGAAATGCAGGACCGCTGCATTCAGCGTTACCCTGGTCTCTATGGTTCCGACGATAGAATGCAAGCTTGTATGGCCGAACTCGGTGTTCCACTCACCAAGGAAATCGGTTTTCACCAGGTTCGTAACTCGCTCACTCCCTCACTCATTGTTTCAAACTCACTCATTGTTTCTGTTACTGTTAATTATTATTTGCAATCAATGTTTTATTTATTTATTATTTGTTTATTACTGTCATTGTCCTATCAAATTTTGTCGGCATTGTTTGGGTTTGGTGGGAGTGGGGACTTGTTTCTTAATTCTGCTTTTTATGCTTAATTTCCCTTAATCTGTAATTATGCAATCCATTGTTAATATTAATTATGGATTTAATCAAAACTTTGGGCGTGACCAGAATTGGGGACTGGGGAAGGTTCTAGTTTTACTTGCGGCTATTCTGGATCCGAGTAGGGATTGAAGTGCTGTCTTTGCTTGTCGGTGTGGAATCGCATTAATTTTTTTAATATATTTGTGCTTTCTTGCTGGAATTTGCCTCCTGTGTTCAATTTCTGTCTAATGGATTTTAATTATCCGCGTTGGCTTGCGGGTGATTTACACCTCCCAATAACTTCTTTCATTCGGCTAATAAGTTTTTGTCTAATATATTGTACTCGTGTGTGTACTTGTAAAAAAATAGTATAGTGTATTAGACAAAACCATGTTTCTTTAAATGATTTTATTGGTAGTGACTAGTGTACAACCAATTGGAAACCTGAATTAGGTGCACTTCATAATTACGACTGGGGCCCATTTAGGGTGAAGGAATTAAGAAAATTAGCAGAACAAGGTTAAGGGTTTGGAAATTTGACAAGACTAAAATATAATTGTAGAAATTAACTTCTCTAGGTACATGACATTAAAAAGCGTCGCGTAGAGGGGGTGGGTCATGGTGCTTCTGCCGTTTCCTTTTGGTTTCTAAAATTTGACTTTAAGCTGCAGATTTATTGGGTGAGCTCTATTCTATATGGTGTAGAAAGTTAGGCGCTACAGATTTTGACTAAAAACAAACTAAGTTTTGTGTTGTTTTCAAAGTTGTGGAGACAATTAAGAGTTTTGAGTTGTTTTCAAAGTTGTGGAGACAATTAAGTGTTTTGAGTTGTTGTCAAAGTGGCGGATGGTAAAATGCTTTTTCTCCTAACTTCATATTGCACTTTAAAGAGTAGAGACAGCTGCTTTAAATTGTCATTGATTTTTCCGTAGTTTTCTTCCTAGGTGATTTTAATGGGTTTTGTTAATATGGTACTTAAGGGCATTTGTTATTAAACAAAAAAATTATTACTATGTATTAAACTATTCTAATTGCTCCAAAAAGAGAACATTAGTTTATTTATAATTTTCAAAACATGAATACTTTGATCATTCACAACCAACTCTAGCATTTCATAATTTTCATTTCGTTGAACAAAATGGCAAAGTCATGATGATTACTGTAATGGTTATGGACAAGGAATTGGTGTGTAGTCTTGCAAGTGTATATTTAAATATTTAACCATTCTGATAACTTCCTCACTGATTGCCGCTGATTTATTGACACAGTATGATGTGTATGGAAACCTGTTTGGCCTTCTTGCATCTCATCCCGTGACTCCATTGGTGTCACTGCACCACCTTGATGTGGTTGAGCCAATCTTCCCCAACGTGACCCGAGTGGAAGCCCTTCAACGGCTCACTATACCAATGAAGCTTGACTCAGCAGGGCTCATGCAGCAATCCATCTGCTACGACAAATCAAAAAGCTGGACTGTTTCCGTTTCGTGGGGTTTTGCTGTTCAGATATTTCGTGGTGTGTTTTCGCCACGTGAGATGGAAATGCCTTCGAGAACATTTTTGAATTGGTATCGAAGAGCAGATTACACTGCATATGCATTCAACACCCGTCCAGTTAGCCGAAATCCATGCCAGAAGCCTTTTGTATTTTACTTTTCCAACGCAAAATATAATTCTACAATGCAACATATAGTGAGTGAGTATGAGAGGCATCGTGTTCCTCACCCGGAATGCAGATGGAAGATGGCTAGTCCTGCTGCACTTGACAAAGTGGAGGTATACAAGAAGCCAGATCCGTATCTATGGAATAGAGTATGTTCTTCTCTGACTCTCCTTAAGTTCAGTATTATACTACTACCAACACGTGAGGGTGATTATAAAGTTTTTTCCCACAAAATTAATTGGTAATGTTAGATCTGGATCTATACGGGTGGCTTACTACTTAGTACTTAACTCCTTTACTACTAACCTGTTTTTAGTTTTTTTTTAATTAACTTGCAAATACTTAGCAAAATTTGTTGGCACTGACATGGGAAATTGATTTTGGGTTGGTTTTGATAAATATTTTGGCAGTCTCCGAGGAGAAACTGTTGCAGAGTGAAGAGGTCGAAGGAGAAAGGGAAGATGGTGATTGATGTGGGTGTGTGCAGTGAAGGTGAGCTAAGCGAGACATAATAGTGATGTTAATGATAGTGATAAATTACATTAGGGAGGAGGGATTCTCGTGGAGTTTCTTGAAAAGCTTATTTCTTTATTTATTGGGTATCTCAGTCTCATGTTGAGAAATTTTTGTAATTTTTCCCTGGGATTCACTGAAAAGGAGTGATAGTTGGGGAAAGGTCAGTGACAATGTACAAAAAAATTTGTCCTTTAAACAAAAAATGTAGAGGGGATGACAGAGCCAGATGTGTAATAAAACTTGTAATTTACTTGCCATTCAAGAGAATCATCATGCTTAATGCCTCTTCCACACTTCACTAAGTTTGAACTTTTATTGCTCATGTCGCTTCTTTTTCATAAAAAATAAAAAATAGAAGAAAGTTCCAAATCTTATGCAAATAAATCATTTACTTTTCCAAATTTTTTCTTTCTTATATCTCCATATACGAGTATCTGATTCTTCATTAGTATTACAGGGAATACAGATCACTAAAATAAGATGGTAACAGATCTGCTTGCCTTGCACACTAAGTTGTGTTGTCTTCTATAATACAGCTGTTGAGTCACATGATGAATCAAAACAGTATATTATCAATCACTAGGAATCTTTCAGAGACAGAGGGCCAGTTTGTTTATACAGTATAATTAATTTTCATAGAATTTTTTTTATATTACTGAATTAAAATGTGTATAAACTTTTTAATCAATTAATTTCAATTCAACTATTTTTCTATTAAAAACAAATGAGAAATAAGTTTTGAACCACAAAAGAAGAAAACGCGCAATCAAATATACTACGTCCTATTTAAACCCTAAACTCCACCAAAATTTATGAATACATAAATGGCAAAAGAATCTTCAAGATTGAAGGACTAAAAGTTGCCTCCAGTGGAACCCACCTTGTCTCTAATTTCAATCATTCACTTATTTTTCAAAACAAGTGCTTATAATTACTTATGAGTTCTGCTGGATTTAAATGGTTTCTGTTATCTTAAACAAATGAAAGTATAGTTTAACAAATACTACTTTCAAATGCAAAAGCAAAATCACCTTTCCTTAAAAAATAGTTTTAAAAGGGAACTTTCTTTTTTCTTTTTCTTCTTTTACACCAATATCTAAACTCGGTTGTTAACTGATTTTAGTGGCTTTTCCTTTAATAATGGAATCACCAACACCGCACTTAAAAACCACACGAAATGATAGTTGTTTTTTCAACCTACCTCACCCAACAATTTATCATTAGTGCTACTAACTCATGCTTTAATTGATTTGTATCTTTAATGACCCCTCTTCCTCCTATAATACATGTTTCATGGCACCAAACCAAACCCTAAACCCTTTCACATTTCCCTCACTCGAAGGACCACAAAAGAAACCTATTTCAAACAACTAGCTGTCGTACATCATTATAAGCCCACTACAAAACTAGGTTCATCACTCTATACTTAGGCCCATTACAAGAGAAATATTACATACCTTTATTTAACACACTTCCTACTATTTGTTAAAATTTATAGAAATTCATAAATTTTAGTCGACTTATCAATGATTTTTTAATTTTTAATAAATTTGACAACAATAGATGCGTGTTAAGAAATTAAGTTAGAAAAACATCGAGTGAGTTTGTTTGAAGTTATTTAATTGATAAAAAAAAAATTTGTCTAACATGTTGGTTTTTAAAACTAGTAGTTCTCCATCCATTTTAATAAGTAAATCCTATCTACTTTTTAAATAAGTAATTATATAGAACAAATTTATTATAATTTTAAAATAAACTACATCATTCTTGTGATCAAAAGCTGAAAATAATTAACGTTAAGAATGACAAATAAATTTTTTATGGATATTGTTTGAATAAGTTTTAATTTTGAGAAGGATTCCTGCATTTATCATTTATGATACGAGTAATATCTATTTTTTTTATAAATTGGATACAATAATAATATATTTGTCACCACTTTTATATTTATTTTCATCTTAATTTACTTAAACACTCATAATATTCATAATTTATTAGATAATTTAAACAACTTATCTTCATTATCTATTTTGGTCCTTAACTTTTTTCATCAGAATTTTATATTTGTTCTTTCTCTCATCAAAGTCTTAATTATATATATATATATATATATATATATATATATATATATATATATATTCTCAAATGATATATTGCATTTTCAAGTAACATAAACTCCAAATTCATTTAATCAAATAGTTTAAAAGACACATATTTAATTATTTATACTCTATTTATATATTTTTATTTATTATTTACACAATAATGTTTGAGTCAATTTCAAGTGTTCAATTACATAAAATAAAATCTTAAATTAGTGGGTATCATACATAACTTAACTTATTTCTTCACTTTGACTCTTAATTTAGTTTCATTTAAATAAGTTTTGTTTCATTACAAAATTTTGTATTCTCTCTCAACTTCATTTAATATCTACCAAGTTTAATTGATTTTTAAAGTATTTTTTCTCCCATCACAAACTTTACTACACATTTTTTTCCAATGTATGATTTTTATGCGTCTTGCATTTCAGAAAATATAATCTCAATTTCATCAAATCAAATATTTTTGGGAAACACATTTGACTTTTTTAATATCTATATTTTTTTTGTTTATTTTTATTATGTAAGAATGTATGACTCTTAATTTTTACTTAATTTTTAAAAGAATAAAATTGAATTATATATGATTCTATACTACTCATATTGGAACTGTTTCGATCTTCTAATATAATTATTGTTTCTTCCATTCTACCTGTGCTTGTATTTTGCAAAGTTTGATAATTTTAATTTTTTTCATAATCCTTTTTATAAGTCTAATCTTATCACCGCAGTTTTATAAAGATATTTCATTTACTTTATAATAATTTATTATCATGAATTCTTTTTACCAGCTTCAATTATAGATTATAGATTTAAGTTCAAAAGAAGAAAGATACATCTAAATTATAATTATTATTAGTTTAATTTTTTTCTATGTGCAATTATGTTAAGATGATTTACTATAATATTTTAGTATAAAGAAGAGTAAGGGAATATATATAAATAAAAGTACAAAAACATTTGAAGAAGGTGAGACAAAACTTCATACTCAATATAAAGTTACTAATAATTAATTAATGAGAATGTTATTAGTCTCTCCTATTTTAGTGGTATACTTTCTATATTAATGTTTATGGACCACTTTGTTGGAGATCATGCTCCTCTTGTTCAGCACCACTCATTTATAGATCTTAATCAATAATTCACTCTTGTTTTATTTAGTTTAAGAAAATTGTGAGAGGATATATGATCTTTTATTTAGTTTTTAGATTTTGTGGTAGGAAGCACACTGGTAGAAATTCAGACAGTTATTTTCATTTAACAATATAGTATAATCTATTAATTTTTTTAACTATACACTTTAATATAACATTAAGATATTATTATAATAAATTTATTAATTATATACTGCAATATAAAATTAATATATCACATTGAAATATATTATTTAAGATGATAATAACGATATACGTTATTAATTGTTTTCATATTTAAAATATAATATAATAAATTATTCATTATATAATTTAACATAAATTAAATTTTATTAATAAATGTATTGCTATATTTAGGTGTGTTTTTTTTAAAAAAATCATTAATTGAGATAAGAACATATACCTTTATGATATTACTGATTGACATGTGCTTAAATAATGTTAACAAATATATTCTAAAATAATATATTAATATAATATACACTATTATTTAAATATAAGTAATGTAATAATATTGACTAGTATATATTTATTTAACAATACATTAATAACATATAGTTAGCACTAATGATTACTTTAATATTAAATAAGTTATTGATATTATAAAATTTAAATTAATAATAGAAGTATTCATTATTGATTCCACTTTCTCATGTATTCGTGTTCGATATTCTCTCTTATCCATTCAGGACTTTCTCTTATAAACCCTCATATCAAATTAATTATATTGAACTTTAAAAAATTCAAATCATTTTAAGAATTAAATGTAATTTTTTAAAATAATTAAAATATGCAGTATTAAAGGTAATATTTTATTGCCATACTTAATTATTTGTTTTTTTATAGAAAATTCTTTTACGCATAAATTATTGCCAAACAAACATACATATAGACATATTACCTACTAGTTTGGACAGATGTGTTGGATGGATAGTATAACCCAATCATATACACTATAAGAAAATCATAGAATAGAAATCAATTTTAGAGATAAAAAAAAAAATAGTTACTATAATGACTAAATTAGATATCTTTTATAGACTAAAAAAATTTTAGTTTCCAAATTAGTTTTTATAACAACTAGTTATTTTTTTTTTTTAAATTGATTTTTAGTCAATGATTTTCTTACCGTGATAGGTGTCTTCATATCAATGAGAGCAGTAATTGAGGTTTTAAGATAATATAGTATTAAATATAACAAAACTATCATACTTTTTAAATAATCCATCAAGAATAAAACATGATCTTCATTGGAAAAACTATTTTAATAGTAGCAAGAGTATCAACATACTTTTTGATGTCTAACAAATACTAATAATGATTTTGTCTCTCTTTGGTGAGCGCAATTGAATCTTGAGTTTTGATTCTTGATCTATTTTAATATACACAATATAATAAGTATAGTCTAAATATGAGTTAAAAGTACTCATTGTATTGTTGTGTCTATTTGTCAATTGTTTTCTTTCCCTTATATAGGATAGTGTTCTCCCCCTTCTCCTTATATTTGACCTTATTATTGGCTTAATTTAGTAATAAATGTTGTCTCCTCCTATTTAAGTCTGATTATCCATGATCCCTGGATTGATTTGCACTGATACAACATTAATGTCCTTAAATATGAATAACATTAGACGACTTGTTCATATGCAATATTGGGCTTGACCCATGATGCTACAATATATCTCTACAAAATTGAAGGTTTGAAGTCATATCTCTACAAAATTGAAATTGGTGTATGGTTGTGAAGATCATAGAAATAGTAAGCACAAGCAAAATTCATATTAGTTGTATAAAGGGATAAATGAGTAAACATCCTAAAGCCAACCCTCTTTCTTCTTATTTCTTGAGAAAACTAAGGGGTCTTCATTCTCCCTCTCCCTTCTCTTTCTTACATTTTTCTTGCAAAAACATAGATCCAAACATGAACAATGTCATACCTTTCTCCACCTTCATTTTTTCGTCTAGACTACATATGAGGAAGTTAAAACATATATAGGTATGACCTAACAAGTGGGTGCGTATATAATTGTAATGGATTTGATTGTGTACATAACCACAAACATTAAACATAATCTTCTACTACCAATACTGGTCATAATTAAATGCCCAACTTCATAAAAAAACATAACATTCTCCTTCTTCAATCGTGTAAGGATCAAGACGAGATAAGATTGAAGTAACAAAACTATCATACTCTTCATATGATCTATCAAGAATATTTTCAACATGATCTTCATTTGAAAAAGCTACTCCAATAACAACAAGAGTATCAACACACTTTTTGATATCTTCAGATTCTATCTTTCTTTGGTGAGCACAGTTTAATCATGACTTTCTTGATTCTTGCTCTATTTTGAGACGCATAATACACCCTTAACTTTGGACCATATTGGGAAGGAAGAATTGATATCAATAATCTTTGTAAGAATGAGAGTAGACATTGAAGCAATGTGTCATGCAATAAGAAGTTGATCTTATTGCTCGTACTGAAGAAATTCCGAATTCACAATGATTTTCACATCTCCTGTACACGTGTATTTGAGAAGAGGATCGTGATTGTACAAGAATTATGTGAACTTGAGACTATTGACAATAATAAAAACTTGTTTTCATATACGAGAAAATTATCATTGTGCAACTCTATATATATAAGAGGGTTAAAAGTATAAAAAAAAGAAAAAAGTTCAAAGCACATAAAAAGAATAAATCAGAGTGGAAAACCATGACCAAATCTTAATAAACTCTATATACTAATTTACAAAACAAAAAGAATAGAAAAAAAATTTATATTATCATAATTCTCAAAACATAGAAAAAAAAAACTAATATATAAGCATACAAATACTATATTGATATAACAATAATTATTTATCACTAACAGTTACACTATATTCATAGGAGTTGATCTCATCTATTGACAGTAATTTATGAGTAAAAATAGAATCTTTGCAATGAACATAATCAACTTCTAACTAAGATTGAAATTGCATTACACTGTCTTAACACAACCATAACAAAAATATATCAAAACTTTTTTTTAATATTTTAAAATAATATTTAATTTAATCAATATAATAATTAATTATTCTTTTGTTTTAAAATTGATTTTTATTCAATTTTTTTTTTAGTGTTATATACATGTGTTTATATATAAGGAATAAAAAAATGTGGCTTTTAATAAAACTAAACGTAAGAATTTTATAAAACTTGAAGTGAATAAATGAATTTGAGTACATTAAAAGTTAATTTATTTTACAATTTCTTCCTATAATATTGCTTCAAAGGTTTATTGAAACAAAAACTTGTAACCGTTGTTAGGGAGCCATCTGACATGAAAATCCAGATAGAAGTTGGAACTAATTATAACTTTTGCATCTTCGAGCACTGTTAATTAAAACAGAAAATGTAGTATACACACCTGATTTATCATGGCATAATAAGATCCAGTAATGAAGGAAATTAAATAAAGACGAGTGCAGAAAGGGTATCGATGATGAAGCTTTAAAACAAGTTGCAGCGATTAAAGAGCATGCATGATGCATCTGGTCTTAAAAAACCCTAGCTAGTGCCTCCTACACTGTTGTAAAGATATCATTTTAATGGCGAAAAAGAAGGGGCACCGTTGAACCAATCATAAAACAGATATATCATAAAGCAACCAATTCTTATTGGCACCAGAAGTTGTACATCTTCCATGAACTGAACAAGGGACCACACAACCCTTCCAAATTATCTTTGATATTTTTCCACCTCTTCTTCTTCTTAGCATCCAACCCAAAATCATTTATTGTCCTTTTACAATATTCCTTTCTTTTCGTCAATAAACTACAAATATCCAAAAATTAATTTATTTTCCACTTCAACGCTTCCATCAACAAAAACACCTTCATAAAAACAACTCAAAAACTACATTCACAACATTAATCAAGCATATATATAATCTTGAATCAACCAGTTGAAGATTCAAATTCCAAAATAGAGGAGGCATGCTCGTGATCAATGCCTGTTCAAAGTTTACATTATCTAACTACAAGTGTAGTGTAGCTGAAATTCTATATATATATAATTAACTATGTACTATATATATATAAAAAAGCTAGTTAATTAACTAAAGATGAACACTAATCCTTCTACTTTAAACTAATTTCACAAATACTACTACTAGCATATACTTAGTTACGTGAGATCTAAATCCACGTCCTCCATGATTGAATTGAGAGTATATAATTTGATTAATGATGATATCATACCAAATCATGGAGCAATTGTGTCCCCATGAGATTCCTATACGGCATGTTTTGTCCTTCGCCGTCCAAAAGAGAGTACTGAACTGTTTGACACTCTTCTATCTGGTCCCGTGCGTAGAACATCGAGCTCTGAGTCGCTGGCGGGAACGCTAAACTCACCACACTTTCACCCTGCTGCTGTAACCCTAGCGTCAACGACACGCCCCCACCAACCACACCGGAGGAGTGCTGCGCGTACGACGAAAAGTCAAGCTCCACCGACCCGAACGCCTCCGCGGGATGGCTGCTGTCGTTCAATTGGTTGTCGTTTTGGAGGCCTTTGCCGCTTTTCGTGTCGTTTTTGTGGTCCGTGCTGGTGACCATGGACGACACACTCTCCGAGTCAATTCGGAGGAGCCGAGCCTGCGTCGGCTTCTGATCCTCGCGTGGCGCGTTTTGATCCCCCTCGGCGCCTCCTCCCTCCGACGATGCTACGTCGTTTTGGTGTTCCTTCTCTTCTTCCAAGTACATCTCCTCCACCATGGGCTTCCACAGCCTCACCCTGGCGTTAATAAACCAATTCGAAACCTGCTCCCAAATTCCACGCGTGTCGGTGTCACCAAACCATATTAATTAATTGATCTATTCATTTTCAACTTTCAACTTGCGTGCATGTAACAGCAACGATTAATTTAGTTACGTTAACGTTAATATTCAAATGCAAATGAATGAAGATATATGTACACGTGCCTGACTTCTGGAGAGACCAGTTTGGCGGGCTAGGATGTGTTTATCGACATCACTTGGGTACCTGCAAAGGTTTTTCACCCAAACCATTAATTAACACTACATGTGACCTTCGATGGCACGTAGGAGTTACTAATTGATTAATGATTAGAGATAACTGTGGTGGGGCAAACCGGGCCCTACGTAGTGGTTGAGAGAAAGAGGCAATTCGAAACATTGTGATTATAATTTAATGTACAAAACAAAAATAAAATCGTTCAAAATAAACTGACAAAATACCACAACATGGAATCTCAATGGTGATGCACAGAAGCTACCAAATTTAATTTCAATTCACGTGGTTTTTTACTCGGGCACGAATCATTCATTCAGATTCTACACTGTGCCACCATCAACTGCCAATGGCTGTTCTCGTCTATTGATTTGGAGAGAACATTGATTCCTTTGCAAAATCTATTCTGTAGCTTACTTTTTATACTCAGTTTCCTCATATATGCACAGCAATGAAGTGAATAAAATAAGAAGAGGATAATAGTAGAGTATAGAGGAATTACGGATGAAGAAAGTGCTCGAAAAGCCAAGCCCGAAGAACTGAAACGGATCGTTCGGGAAGGCCACGTTGGGGTCTCCAGGGATGAGTTTCCATCATGCTAATTTGTTGAAAGGCCCTTTGTTGTCTGAGTGATTGGTCAATTATTTTAAGCCTTGGTGTTTCGCCCCTTGTTGTGCCTGGTGCAACGGGATCCTTCTCTCCCATAGCTTTTCTGGTGGCTTGAATTTGGTCCATGATTCCATCTTTCAGACACCTAAAATGTCTAGACATGGCTCTCAAAGCCAAAGCCGAGTAAACTGTGGCTGCCCCGTTACCCGCCACTGCTTCAAAGGAGGAGACCACACCCTTCATTTGGTTACAGTAATGTTTGTATCTTCTATCAACCTTCACAACAAAAAGCGTGAGCAAGTGAAAGAAAAGTAATATATAAATTTCACTTTGAAAGTTACAGCCACCTCGGAATTGAATGAATCTTTGCAAGATTTTCATTAAAGTAACACAAACAAAATGAAAGCGAAGTTGCTAAGAAAAGGTAAAAGGCAAAAACATTAGGGGGTTTGGTTGTGAGGATAAATAAAAAGGCTGAATTGTCACGAGTTTGCATTGACGAAAAGGCCCGCACCAGCTGCTTAATTAGTTCACGAATCAAAGTGGAAAGACCCCAATCCCATCAACCACACCAACGAAAAGTTAAGAACATGGATTGTGACGGGTAATTGAATTGAAGTAAATGCATGGTTTTTACTCACTTTTTCCATGTTATGTGGAACAATTACTCAAAAGATATTTCCTTGCCAAGTACAAACTTATCTCTTAAATGAAGCCAAACAAAAATAAGAATATTTGAAACATATGTACCTCTTCCAGCATCGAGAGCAGCCTTGTCTTTCTCTTCTGCAGTTCCACGAACTCTAGAGAGCTAAGAGAATGGTTCTTTGAGGAACCGCCACCGTTGTTACCCTCTTCCCACTTGTTCTTTTGAGAGTGCTTCTGCTTTTGCACATCATTTTCCTTTGTTCCGAGACTACAAAACTCGTTCAGAAGGAGCTGTGCAGGCACCAAGAACTTGGAGTTCTTGATTAGAAAATGCCCCTGATAAATATTTGCAGCTTTGTTAGGACTCATATACCCGTCTTGCAACATTTGTTGTTGCTGTTGAGCATTGATTGATTTTCCAAAATACCCCTCTCTTGAAACAAAATCAGAAAGATGCTGATGATGGTTTGTTTGTCGTAGCTCAAAAGATTGCAACCCAATACTCGAAGGGTTGGTTGAACTGAGAGAGAGTGAAAGGCCTTGACTAGGCCTTTCGTTGCCTTCACAAGGGAACACGCACCTTAAGGAAGAATCATCAAGCATTAACCTGTTCTCTTGCCACGGGGCAGAATCATGGGCACCACCGACTATTAAATTTTCGCTGCTTGTTTCAGAAATCCCTGATGTGAAGTCTTGCTTATTACTATACTCATGCTGGTTATAAAAATTGCAAGAAGAGTCGTTCATAGTTTTGGAAGAGGAAGGACCCGCGTGTTGACTTGATTTGCCGAAGAAACTTTTCCACATGACCCCGTTGCTTTCACTGTGTGGATGGAGGTTCTTGGAAAACCCTATCATCTCCATGCCAGTGGTGAGGTTGAACATCTCTGGGTCGGTCACAAAGCCTTGGATGTGGTTCATCAGATGGGGTTGGAGAGTTGGGCTGTTTGATGACACATCTGAGTAGAACAACCCAGTCGATGAACCCATGTCCTTGGATTTGTCTTCACACAATTGCCGAGCCATGAAATTAAACTCAAATATTGTTTTCACTTCTTCTTATAATCTATGTCCCCAGCAACACCTTCCGTTTATAAGGGATGTGATTCTCCTACAATAAAACAAAGAAATAGAACCCCTCCAATATAGTTAGAAAGCAAAAAAATGAAATTTTATGTGTGTATGTGTATGGCTCATGACTTGTGAGTATATATATTTTGCTTGTTTGAAAGTGAAACAATTGAAAAAGTGGAAGATCTTACCTTAATGGAAGATAAGTGGAATAGGAGGATTAGGGTAGGTGGTTATTGGATGAGAGTGGTGGTGAAGGTGGTGGTGATGTTGATGGTGAAGCTGTGGATGAGAATTGATGAAGAGGGTAAATTAGAGGGGAAGTGGAAGGTGTTTTTCCTCAGTGTTGTGCTTTAACAAGGCAACATGAGGGTACCATGAAAACCAACCTAGGAAGAAAGATGAGATATACTTCCTCAGAAATAGAAGATCAGATAGGGGTGATGATGACCTCCTTGCTATGATCATCATTGATATGCCTGCTGCTGCTCCAGTGCTCCCCCCTCTCCCTCTCTCTCTCTCTCTCTCTCTATACCTATGAAGAGAAGTGGGTCAATGCAGAAAGATATATTAATACACAGCCCAAACAGTCTTCATTTAAATGCAAAAAATATCAAGGAAATTTCCTCAATTATTTCTTCCTAATTATTAAAAAAAAATCCCACAATCACTTAAATTAGTCATATTAAAAATTCATCTTAAATTGAATACAATATTTTAATCTTCTATAAATATTAATAAATGAAAGGTTTTCATTTCATAATTACTTATGCATTGCTATAATACTTAATGACTTATATAATTTAGTTGTATAAATTAATATATCTCACTTTATACAACAATAATGTATATAGGCTAAATTCTAGAATAATTCAGTTTGAATGAAAAAGAAATTAACCTCAAAGTACACGTAACATGGACCAGCAGCAACAACATAATAAAGTAAGATCGTCCTTTGCCACATATATGAAACTAACTGTGTACAAGCCGCCGCATGAGTTGTTCTTTCATTTGCTAACACATGATTTTTCACAATAATATACAGTACACATATTTTTTTACAAAACTCCTAATTTTACTGAAAATCATTTTTTAATTTGTCCTTTTATGTTTTTTTATTCTTAAAACTTGTAAAAGATAATAATTAATTATATATATAAATAAGTGCGCCCGCGCTGCAATACAAATTAACAATAATGATTTGTTATTGTAGGCTCCGTCATATTGTGGAAAGCAATTATTTTTAAAACATTTATCAAGGAGAAAAATAAAATAACTTTTTCTGTAAGTGGAAACTGTTTTCTTATCTTAGCTTTGTTCTCTAAAAATAATTTGAGAAAATTTTGTGGATTATTAATTTGCAATGTTTAAATTTGAAAGTGTATTATTTAAAAAATGGGAAAAGGAAAAGGGAAATCTTTGTAGGGAACGAATCCCTAGATTGAAGTCATTCCTAAGTAAAGTGTTATACAGGCTTTTTCAGATGGGTTTCAGTGAGAAGAGTAGGGTTGTGTTGGATGAGTTTGGTGGGTCCTTATATGTTGTTGTCTTCCTAAACAAAAGCTACCTTACTTATTCTCTTCTGTTATATGTCAACACAGATAAATAGCTTCAAGCTCCTCTGCTGTACTATCCATAACTCTATACCTCATACACATCAACTATCAAATATTTTATCATTCATCTTTTTACTTTCTTCCCAACACAAAAATACACTTTATTATTCACAATTTTAACTCACCATTCCATGATAATACAAAAGGTCAGATTCAATACAGAAACTGTATATGTATGTATGTGCTTGGATTTTAGTACAGTATGTTTCTCTAAACAGAAAATGGTTGCTCATCACTGCTGTTTAATTACACTCATCAGGAAAACAAGAGAGACAAATAAATATATAATAACATAAATTATATATCTGTTAAGTACTACAACAATCATTTTATTAACTATATTGAACATATATTTTATATTTTTGGATATGTCTTGAAAATCAATTTATAAAATAGTTTTAAGTAATAATTTAGATTTTTAAATTAATAGAGCATTCTAACCTGTTGGAAAGATGTTTCAGTCTAGTCTATTTCATTTAAACAAGGTGTATATTATTTGTTTAAGCAAGAAGAAGATAAAAAATCTGAAAATATGTAATATTGGAGATCTCGAGGTCAATCTACAAAATATATAATTGAGGATAATTCTAATCTTTGAAATCAGAATTGAATTTAAACTCAGTTTTTAATAATAAGTTTTTTAAACACAATTTATTTAATTATATAATTTAACATTTTTACATAATTCTTTTAAGTACAATTTATTTAATTATAGTTTAACCCTTTACATGGTTGTATTGGAAATGTTTTATTAATAAATGTCAGCCATTTAGAATATGGGTTTCAACATTAGTTATAGGGTGTAATTGATATAAAATGGGACATTTTTTTAAAATATTATTTTCTTTAATTTTTTCACACAAAAAATAATCATATTATAAATTTTGGTAGGTGAGTAAACAACAATAATAACAATAACTTAATTTCTCAAATTTATAAAAAAAACAAATAAAAATATTCAAATCTCAAAACTTAAAATATAATATGCAAATCCACCTGAAAGTCGTTCAGGGAGGGGTGTTGGTCATGGAAAGGAAGGAAAAACTTTTAAATTAAGATTTAATTGATAACACAAAATGCTTTTAAAACTTAGAATTTAGAAGAAAAAAACACTCAAATACAAAATGTTAGGTTAATTTTAATTAGACATCATTAAACTCTTAAAACTATACAATTGATTATTTGCAAAGGAGTTGAGTTTCCAATCAATTGACTTAGGTTTAATCACTTTAGATACTAAAATTTCAATAATGAAGTGAATCGACATGTAATTTGAATATAACTTATAAATTTGACTTGTACGAGGTTTCATGACTTGTACAAACTAAAATATGCATATCTATCAACTCTTCAACAATTTGTATAGAATTTTATTTTTTTATTTTAATTGAAGCAAATACATATAACTTATTCCCATAAACATGTAAATTTGATACACTTGCTAAAATACTTAATAATGTTTGAAAAAACATAAATCTTATGCTAGATTTGATCTTAAGGGTGAGATGAGATTAAGGACGAAAATGGTAAAGCATTATATGCTTATAAAAGCTTACTTAAGTAGTACTTTCTTAATGTTAAATAAAAATATCTCGTATTAAGTGATGTTTTATTTTAAATAAGTAAAAATATAAATTGAGATCAAACAATTATTTATTATATAATAGGAAAAAGAAAGTTTGTGCCAATATAAGTAGTGTGAAAAAATATATAAAACTTTCAAGTGAAACTCGAAAAACAATTTTTAAAAGCCTTTATCACATATTTAATTCACTTTCAAAATATTGCTTCCCTAAAAATTGTTAGATCAATAATCACTCATTATATTAAAAATTAAATATAAAATCTAACTCAATCTCAAAAAACTAATTTTTTTACCCTCATTTATATATTACATAATTTATAAAATATTTTATTTTTAGTCGATAAAAATCTTCAACACATTATAAGTTCGGATGTTTTTAAATCCATTCATACAACTTTTTTTAGTTTTAATCTAATTTTTTGTTTAGTTATATTATTTTGTATTTTTTATGCTTGTATGACCACTTTTTATTTTTATCTTTTAAATTTATAGAATATGATATAAACACTTAACTTTAATTATTAGGGAATTATTAGACATCTTTAATTCTTTAATTTACAAAGTTTATTTTGGAATTTGAGAAAAAATAGTATTACAATAAATTAATTTATGAACATTTACTTGAAAAAATAAATTTAAATAATTGAGTGGATTAATAATATACATTGAGTATTAAATGAATTAATAATTTATATATTACATGAGAGGTGATTTAATAAGTTTCAACTCTAATTTCACATTCATATTTACCTACACACTTTACATGTTTATTGTTTAATAAAATCACAAACAAGTTATATTATTTTCCCTTTAATTTTATTTTACTTGAATTAAAAAAAAAAAAACTATTTTTTCACTACTTGAATTAATATGTAAAAATGTATATATAGTACGTTGATTTATTTTAGGATTGATACTTGAATCTATGTCTATTTTAGTACTTATTAACATGGCACGCTTTGTTGTTAAAATCTTTAATTGTTAGTGGCTTTTCACAGTTGATGTTGGAAATGAAGAAGGGAATCAAACGACGAAAGAAACAGATAAAGAGATATGTAAGTTTGTTTTCTCGAGAAGGACTTTAATGTCAATTCAATTTTATTTTTTTTAAAAAAACTACTTATGTTTATATATATAAAAAAACAGTAATACTTATAATATAAGATAAAAAAAATATTATCAGTAGCATTAGGACAAAGTCCATATAGGAAAATCCATTTAATTTTATACTTATTATTTTAAGAAAATATCCATGTTCAAATTTTTATTCTTGCACTTTTACACGTTAAATATTTAATAATATTCTCTTCGATTAATTTAAATATAATCTCTCATTGTACCTTTCCTTAACAGATTAAGAAAAATACATGAATATTAAATTAAAAGCAAAATGCATAATTTAAACGAAGAACATGTTCAAAACAATAGTAATCTTTATTTATAAAAAATACAAATAAAATTGCGAATAAAGTTTAATAATATATAGCATCGATACCAATATGAGGAAGTTTTGATTGATAATTATTGATATTAAAGAGAAAGTCGTTTGAAAAATAAATAGTGAAAAGAGAATTTAGAAGCATAGGTAATAAAGACAGTAATGTTGGGAGGTGCATTGTTTGGATGATAAGTTAAGATGAGGTGATGGTATCTTTGGGCATCTAAATCTTAAATTAATTGATGAATTAAAGTAGTCCACCCATTGTTCTCTCTCCATTTTGCATGGGAGGGACCGCATCCTTTATCTTTATTATTCTTCATCCAAACATGCCCCTCCACGCGCATCTACTTTCGCACCCAGTACTCCACATAATTCTCAATTAATGCTACCTAAGTACAATTATTAATCAATCATCATCATCATTATTCACATTTAAAAACCACTTTTTTTTTTCTTAATTTCATCCAAACTTTACTGAACATTATCACTACTACTAATTCCCTTCTTCCAATTCAAGCCAATTCCAACAAATAATTATGTAGAGCACAATTAAGATGGTGTCTTACTTATTATAAGAATCATACATGAAGACACTCTTTCTACATTCAATACTTTCATTTTTTGCTTATTTCTAAGCTATCCTTATGTTCAACTCTAATTTTGCATTTCGTCATTTTCAATAAAAAAAATTTAGAACTCAACCAACGTTTTAATTTAAGTTTATTGAGATAAACAATTTTATTGAACATTCCAAAAGAGATCCAACCATTGAAATTAAATAACAACGTTAATATTTTAATTTCAAATCCGTTCAAATAATAATTTTATTATTATAAAACATATCGATAAGTGTTATTAATTTTGATTTTTAAATAATATAAAAATATTACATGTATTGAAAAAAAAATCTTATTTTACATAAAATCAATGTTATAATTTTTTGTCACCGTAATAAAAAAATAAAAATAAAAATTTCGTCAAACAAAATCTCTTGGTTGATTTCCTTTTCAACAACGTTTATAAATGTAATCAGGTATAATCAAGCTATATGTTATATATATGGTATTAATGTTTCATCTTCCTGAAATTGCATTAAAAAAATAAGATAAATAGTTATTTATTGTTTCGACCTTCAATGTAAAATTAAAATTAATGATAAAATATTTATTATAGTTAAATATGTTTATGTGTATTTTTATTAGTTTTTATCTATAGTCCAGATTTTAGTTCTCTTACTTACAAGTAAGAAAATTATTGAATTAACTTATTATCAGTATGAAGTAAGAAGTTAAAATATTTTATGTGAGTCATTTCTAACATGAATATTATAATATAATTTATATTAAAATTTATTTGTTAAGTAAAAAAATTATTACAAGTACACGGAAGAAATTTAAAGTTTAAAATATTTAAAAAATAATAATTTAATATTATAGTACATACAAAAGACATATTTAACTTAAATCATCATTATAATTTGATAAGGCAACAATATATATTTGTATGAAAATTTATAAAATAAACTTAATTTAATCTTGTTTAGATAAATAAAGAGAGACGTTGAGTAAAATAATTTACTCTTCAAAAATTGTAACATTGATTTTTATTTTTAAATAATTAGTGAAAACCATTTCTATGTATTTAAAAATACCAACTTTATTTTTGTAGACCTTACTGAAGTAAAATATAATATTAAATCTAAATAATACTTTTCTTGACTCGAAGAAAAATCATTTTCCTCTCTGAAAGAACAAAATATTACTTTTTATGTTCTAAAAGAAATCAAATTTAAAGTTAAACTTAGTTTTTCATGAATTAAAGAGATTTGGATGGAAGAAATATACAATTTGGAGCATGGTGATAAAATGGATCAAACACTATTTTTTAAAGTTAATTAATGCGTAAAAATTTGTTTGTGTACGTGCTTTAATAATATAAGGGTATGAATTAATTTAAAAGTGATATTTAAATTTTGTTTATGCTTAATCTTTAATTGAGTTAATTGTGCGTTTAATGTATATAAGGTATGTAGTTAAAGGGTGAAAATAAATTTGATAGTGAGTTAGACGTAGTAGAAGGGTGAAAATAAATTTGGGCTAAAACAGATGATTAAAAGAATAAATAATTTATCATCCTAATTTTTTATATAACTACATTATAATTCTAAATATTATAATTTTAATATTGTTTATACATTTAATTATAATTTATGTTTTATAAATAAGTAAGATGAGAGAGATGAAAAGAGACGCGCAAAAGAAGAGAGTGAGTGATAAAAAGGGTGGTTGGTTGGTGTTTGTGGTCCTTTTGTTTTGTGTCTTCAACGTTGGGTTGGGGCAGCTTTCTCCGCCGCTTGCCAAATTTCTCTTCTTCCAACCCAACCATGACATCACACACTCACTTCTCTGCACTCTTCTCTCTGCACACTGCGCATGCTTTCATCCACTCCATCAAATATTAATTCTTTCTTTTTTTCTAATCATACTACTAATTAAGGACTTAATAAATACTTTTATCAAAATTTATTACTAACAATAAATATATATTTACTCTTCAATTTCTTTATCATTATAAAATAACAAAATAACATAGGAATCTTTTAATCGTAACATTTATCAGGTATTTATTATCCCACTTGCTTATTTATACATGATATAATAATTCTTTGTGAACATCTCTTATCATGGGTCCTTTCCGCAATGTTAATATTATTTATTTCCATCATATATGTTTGTGGTCTTAATACATATGAAAGAATATAGTTAGTTAATGTTAACAAATTGGTGGAGGGAGTTGCATAATTCTTCCACACACAACTGTCTCTGGATTTTAGTGCGTCTCTTTTAAACCTACAAAAAATAATATATATGAATAATATCTTATTTTTTAAAATTGGTATGGAGATACCAATCTAATATTTAGTTTAAATTATTTTTAATATTCTCTTTTTTTTATCTTATTTCATTTAAATAATTATTTTTTTACTAAGCAATATTTTTTTCTTCATCAAATTCACTTAGACTATGAAAATGCTTTCTCTCTCAACACAATCTTAATTAGATATTTTCTTTTTTATTTATGTAATTTCTTTTAAATAATGTATGCAGGTCAGGAAACATAAATTTCGATATTATTAAATTAATTTTTTTATAGGACACATGTTTAATTATTTTTACTCACTTTAAATATTTTATTTATTATTTATTTTTTGACAAATTTTGATATAAATTCTTAGTTTTTAGATAAATTTAAAAAGCTTAACTTTTTTTTTCTCCTTTTTTCTTCGTTTATTTGAAAAAAAAATCTTCTTTCAGTATATAATTTTTCATTCTCACATTCATAAAATTTAAATTATTTACCATTGTTTAAATTTGTTCACAATTACATAACATTATGCAATTGTTATTTAACATTCTATTTTGATTTATACAATTATATTTTAATTAAAAAAATATGTGTTTTTTTCATATTTAATCCTTAATGGCATCATATATTTTTAGTATAATTTTTATTTTTGTAAAAAAATTATTTAATTAAAAGTGAGTTAAGATAATGTTTTCTTTTTCTCAACAATAAATAAGTTAAATTAAAGAGAAACACTTGTCTCATTCCTTATACGTAAAAATTAATAAATTAAGAGTGAGTTAAAATAATATAAAGTGTGGATATGAGTGTACTTACTACTTGATGAGGATAAGAAGGATGAGAATCAAAATTTATATAAATTTTGACTTTAAGAACAAGAATTAGTATATTCAAATTTACAATCGTCCCATTATCTTCTAATCTAATAACTTACGGAAAATCAATTGTCTCCAACCTTTCAATCAGAGTATCTCAAAAGTATGCGTAAATAGGTATAAAATATTGATATATTAGTCCTCAACACGTCTTAACTATAACTGTACTTGAAAAAAAATATGCCATCTCTCTTTTTAAACACAAACCATTTGTCATATTTTTTTTACCCAAAAAAATTCTAAATCTAATTGGTTGTTGATTAATACACAATATATAGTTTTCCATAGTTCTATAACCATCCTTGCTAGATCGGTGTTACAGGAATCATTGGGCTTTTAGAGATACACAACGTCTCAATTTTGAGTCATATTAAGAAAATGAGATTTAAATATTAAAACATAAATAATGATGCTTGAATGAGTATAATCACCAATTTATAGACACTAAAACCATCTCAAAACTTAGGAAGGTACAAATACAAATATATTTAACTAATGTTTAAAAATAATGTTAAAACTAGACTAAACAAACCATGATATAGGACTACGTGATAATACATTTTGGTTTTTTGGATAAAACATAAAAGATAAAATCAAAGTGATATCGTATTAAGAGGTGGGTTTAACTCAAACTTATTCTCACAAAATCGATATGTACATCTCATGCGTGGAATTAGATCTTTATGGGTGGTCTGATAACGACTCGATAGCGAATAACACGATAAATTTATTAAACCTCACTAGCATAAAGCCTAATATCATATTAAAAAGTGAGTGTAAGTTTAATTCATCCTCAATTTATAAGGTAGGAAGTTTGAAGATCGTTTCAATTGGGAGGTTGGAAATGGGAGAGATATTTTGTTTTGGACAGACAGTTGGGTAGTCTCAGGAGTCTTGAAAAGTAGATTTTTTAGGTTATTTTATTTGTTTGTTCTTAAGGACACAAATCTATGTGATTGTTGAATATGGGTTAATGGAGTCTGGGAGTGGAACTTAAGGTGGAGAAGGGGTCTTTTTGCTTGGAAGGAGGGTCGAGTAAGCCAGCTCTTAAAGATGATTTCCAATAAGAGGTCCGAGTTGGAGACACGGACATATGGGTTTGGAAGGATAGTGAGATAACAACGTTTTTAGTTAAGTCTGCTTATGGGTTATTAAGGGGAGAGGGAGGCGAGGAAGATTCGAGAATGTAAAATTTTTTTCTAAAGGATTAAGGCGTTTCCTTTAGATCATGTCACAGCTTGGAGGGTAATTGAAAACAATGTTGCTTCTAAGGTAAATCTGGAGAGACGAGGAATATGGGTCGAGAACAATCTTTGCTGCTTGTGCAGAGTGTCAGAGGAGTCAACAAATAATTTGTTTTTCGGTTGCAGATTTGCTAAGCTAATTTGAAATCTATGTTACGGCTAGTTAGGAGTGAGTTTGATTGATCTTATTGTTCCTGGGTCACATTTCGAACATTTCAAAAGTTTGGATGTGTCTACTTCAATTAATCTTATTATGGGTAATGTTTGGATCACGTTGGTTAGCGAGCTTTGGAGACACAAGAATAATTGTTTATTTAAAGGTAGAGTGGTTGATCATATTGAAGTTTTTTCCCTGGCATAGGTTAAGGTTTGGTCTTGGATCTCTTCAAAGATATCGTCAATGAGTTTTTCATTCTCTGACTGGTGCCTAGAATGTATCCATTCGATTTAATGTCACTATAAGGGTTGATCATTGATCTTTCTGTTTTTTCTTTAATTGATAGTGTTGGGGTAGGCAGTAGGAGGTTTTATTTTGATTTTTGATGTGTTTGTGGTTGTGGAAGGTACTCTTTAACCTCTCTTATTCTGTATGAGGGTTAGACCACTCTTTAAGTTGACCTATTTAATTTAATTGTTTCTTGCTAATAAAAAAAGGTGAGAATTTCTCACTCATATATTGTAAATTAGTTTTATATGTGGAGTCAATGTGAGATCTCCAATATATTCTCTTCACTCCAAGTCATGTACATCTTGTACAGGAGACTATATATTAATAATGGATGATATGATAAATCTATCAAACCTCGTTAGGACAAACTCTAATACTATATCAAGAAATGAGTTTAAGTGTAATTCTTTCTTACAAAATTGATTTGTAAAGTAATGATTGCACCCACTTGTATACTACAATTTAGTTTTATAGTCAAATCTCGGTTGATGTCTCAATGTGAAATTTTTAGCAATTACGAATTTAAAAATATTTAACTATTTTTATTTGCATGCTTTAATTTTCTTTTTATTTTAAAAAGCACGCAACTTAACTTTTTGTACTTTTTTTTCCAGTCTATCTGTCTTATTCACATAACTACTATACGTTCAAGAGATTTATATGTGATTAATGGTTCTGTCTTCCGTTCAAGAGACACAAAAGAGAAGAAATATTTACCCTCTTTTAACAAGAAATATTCCCATACACAAGATTCTGTTAGCTAGTACAATCTTTTGAGTATTGGTAAAATGAATCAATAAATAAATAACTCTCATTGAGGATTAATTATATTAGAAATCATATATTAAGAGTGAATCAATAACACTTTTGCTTGATTTTTTTGAAAGTATATTTTCAAATACATACAGGTTCCAAAGATGTCTTATGTAAAAGAGTATATTTTGAATTTTTGATTAGAAAATGTAGATGTTAACAGAAGAGATTGATTAGTTATAATTTAATCACATGTTTAATTTGTGAAGAGATATTTATAAAAAAAGAATAGGAGAGTGTTTAGAGTGGCTACTAAATGGGGAAGGTTGAGTTAGGGAGGTAGCAGTGTAGATGGAGAAGAGAGAAGAGTGTAATAAAGGGATGAAGAAGATGTGTGTGGCTATGGGAGAAAGAAGGGTCAATTGGGCAGTCCACAAATGGCGGGGGATTGTGTGAGTGAAACTGTGTTGAACTGAGAGTCATGATTTGTGGACATTTTGTAACAGGGTTTGAAACTTGTAACTAGATGCCTCAGAAGCAGGCTATAACCATTATAGGGTGGTCCATCTTCATATTCCTCTTTTGAGTCGTACATACAGGTATATTTGTGGTTCCTACTTAGGACCATCCTAATCCTACACACCACCTAGGGTTACTGCTTTTGCTCTGCTAGGGCACCTAGGCATGCAAGCCCTAAACACAAAAATCATGCAGCTTTTATTACATACACCATATCAACTGTGTCTCAGATTGAGACATGGTAGACAAAAAAAAACACCAACATCCCCAAACTATGCTCCTAGCTTCCATCATTAACCTAGACAATGAGATTAATTACATTCTATGGTCCCCATAATCAAATCATCAAGATCCTCCAACTTTTCCCACTCTAACCCATGTTTAACACCATCAATTTACTATTCATTCATTAGTCCAACCATGGTTTGACCTCATTTATTACCGCTTCCTAATATCTCATTTTATAAGAACACAAATATTACTAATACTTTTCTTCCATTAGTCACTAGATTTGAGGAAAAATATATAAAAAAATAGGTTGTTTTGATTAAGATAAATAGATTATAAGAAAAGTGAGGTTATTTGGATTAAGATAAATTAGAATGAAAAATAAAAAGAAGTAAAGGAAAAATTTATGAAAATTTGTATGTGATATAATCACTAATAGAAAATCATTAAATAGAAACCAATTTTAGAGACTAAAACTAATTAGTTATTATATTGACTAAATTAGATATTATTTTAGAGATTAAAAAAATTATTGATTTCTAAATTAGTTTCTATTATTGATAAATTTTTATAAATTGGTATCTAGTTAACTATTAATTTCTTAACTATCAATTATTTCGATTCTAAATTTGGTAACAAAATCTTGGTAATGAATGTGATTGAAAATTTAATTTTTTTTAATTAATAAAAAAGTAAAATTACAATTTCACCTTTGTGTTAAAAAATAAAAAATAAAATTTAATTATTTATAATTTTAGTAGTTCATAATTAAAATATTATTAATACAAAATATTATTAAATATATTTATAACATAAATTTATATAATATTTAATATTTTTATTTTTATTTTCTAAATATTATTTATTTTTATTATATTATTTTATTTTATTTTATCATACTGTATTAATTGATTATATATAATATCATCCATTATATAAAAAAAATTATAATTACTTTTTTATAATTTTGATTATACTTTTTTATGTTTGAGTTGTGATTTGATAATTTTAATTAAAGTTTGTTGTCATACGCATGTAAAGGGATAACATAATCGTATTTTGTCAAACGTGATTTTTGTAGTTATTTTTTATAACTTATTGAGAGTGTGAACACTAACATGTCAAGCAATCACTCGTTTTCATTTTTCACTAAATTAGTGGATCCAAACATGTTTCCATTTTGTTTTTCTGTCGTCAACAACATTGCATCAGTTGAACCAAATAGAATATAAGAGAAGAGAATTGAGAGAAAAGAAAAAATTATTATAAAAATAATCCATTCAAATAATTACCAATACAATTAGTGAATAACATATTCAAAGAGAGCTTATAGCTAAAACATGATACTAGATTATAATAGAAACTAATCCTAACTACTTCAGTTACACAACCTAACAATTGACTAATTGGACTCAGGTATAATTTGCACATTTTTTCAACTATTTTATGATTTTTTGAAAGACATATTTAGATCATTTTTTTATAAAATAAAAAATAAGCTTTTCCACATTAGTTTTATATGTAAATTAAAACTATTTTAAAATATTTTTTTTCTGTTATGAGTACTTTGAATTTCCTGCATATATGTTCCCAACTCCATATAAATTTCCTCTTAATTATTTTGATTTCATTCTACAATTTTGATGGCATGTTCAATAGAGAAAAATAGAATAAAAAAAGGTTGTAATAACAGAATTCTGGCAACAAATAAATAATTTCCATTCCAGAAACTTGCTTTTCCTACCGACAAACCTAAATATGTGAATGGGATAGATTTTAATGCAATTAATCATAAAATGATAATCTTTCTATAATGTGTTCATCTACTCCAATTAATGCATTTTGTTAAAGTGATTTTGTGTCCTTCATATTTTTATACAGGAAAAAATAATATCACTCATAATTTTGATACGTCTCTTTTTCTTCCTATATATGTCATTTCCTCTGTCTTATTATAACTGTCGGTTCAAGAATAATAAACAATTATACCAGTTTTATAGAAATTAATTTTATTGTCATGAATTTATTTATTTATTTCCTCTATTATCCATTATTATATTAAAGGGGAAAAAATACTATATTGAAAACTAAGACTTGTTTTAGTACATATATTTCTTAAATATACAACTAACTAGAGATGGAACGAAAATTTTAAGAGAGTTAAAAACTTGAAATAAAATTTTAAAGAGTAAAATATAATTTTATACATATACATATACAGTTAAAAAAAATTAGGAAACTCAACCTTTAAAAGATTCGTATGACAATGATTATGACATAAAATAAGTAGTCTAGAATAATTTTGAAATTTTATTATTTTTTTATAAGGGATAGAAGCCTTTCTAGGCTCCACCTATATTATTCTTTCTTGAAAAAACAATATTCAATCAAGCTCACTTTGTGAGGTATAGAATCACAAGCAAAATGTTTGGAGAAATCGTGGGATAAATCAAAATATAAATGACCTCTGAAACAAATATAAAAATACTTAATAAAAAAAACATTAATCAAACACTCCAAATTTAAAATGTTCCCTAAAAAAGTTATTAAGAAACAACTAAATTTAAAAATAAAAAATAATTAATTACTATATATGTATAAACTAAATTAAAAATTATTTTAAAAATTAAAAAATTATTAATATTTAAAATAATTTTTATTATTAATAAAAATTTTAAATTAATTTTTAAATTAAATCAAAGTTTTATATACTAATATTTTAGAATCTAAATTAGTCTCTAAAAGATTAATAAAGATTAATTTAAAATATAAATAATTAATAGATAAAATTTTAGTATAGAATGATTAGATATCAATTTAAAAATTATTTTAAATTTTTATTATTGATAAAAATTACTTTAAATATTAATAAATTTTTAATTATAAAGTAATTTTTAATTTATTTAATATAATAACTAATTATAAAATAATCTATAAGTAATGTGAAACTTTCAATATATGATAATTATTTAATTAGTTAATATAATTCTTAATTCATAGCATATTTATTTTGGTGTTGGATCTTTATAAGAGATCATCTATAATATTTAAGATACATCTATCATATTATCATTCGGTTACGATTTACTAGCAGACTTTATATTATTGTGTAAAATTAATTTACATCTTATTATTATTTAATGTATTTTTAGCAGTTTGAATTCAAGAAGATTAGTAAATAAGTAATAAATGAATAATTTTTTGTTGACAATCCAACAGTGAAAAAAACATCACGTTACAACTGTTTTTAACTAATAAAAAAAGTGCATTGAAAAAATGTTTTAATTCCAGAGGTTTCGTGACACTTTTAGAAGCTTTATTAATGTGTATTTAGAAATACTTCGTTTAAGTTGCAGATGAGTTTCCAAGTTGAACCCACTTCCTTTGGACTTGTCCCTGGAATATTGCTTTAAAAAGTTTTTGCAGAAGACAAGTTTAATGAAAGCTACCCTTTATTTTTATTCCAATCAAATCGTTTTCTTCTTATTTTTTCTGCATTAAATTGCAACATGAAAGCTATTTTTTCTAGTTGGACGGTTGCTTCAGAAAACATCATATTTTTCATATTATCATATTAGTTTGTCGGGTAATAAAGTAAATAAGTTTGAAGAAAGAGATGGAAATGCAAGTAATAATAAGAAGTAAAACAAAACAACCGTCAGTGTTCGATTTTTATTGTGTTCTCGCACGTTAATTAATCAAACACAGTCAATTTTCTGTATTTTAAGTGTGTCATTTAATTAACTTGTTTTAAATAAGATTTAATCAAAATTGTTGTAATGAAATGTTTAGAAATAAAATAATCATTGAAGTCCAAAAAAGAAAGTATCTAGCTGGTGTCTAATGATAATGACAGAGGAGCAAGATAGGAAGGGGTAATTCTTCTGTAGACTCATTCAATTCTCATGTAGTTGCACATGTAATCAATGCTATTTATCATTAAAAACAAATATTTCAACAATAAAAGAAAAAAAAATTAGCATCACATAGTGCAACCCTTTTCAACAAATTGAAATTCTTGCAAATTAAAAAAACTTCAATAATCAACCAACAGAAAGAAACAACACTACGTGGGGTGATGTATTTTCTTTTTAAAATTTCTCACTCTAAAATTGTGATATGTAAGTTTTTTTGTTTTTTAATTTAATATGTAAATTATTTTTTTTAATTTGATGTATAAATTAGAAATATATTATTTTATTAAATGTAGGATGATAAAAGATATGCATTTATATTATTTTTATTTATATTCTGTTATCTTTTTAGGCTTTCACGTATAGTATTAAAATTTATGCATTGGTATTTTGCATTTATGATTCATCCATGTGTGTGCTATTTTAACCTGTTTCTAACTTATTTATCAATATAAATTTGTTTTGGAGTTGAAGGAACAGTTGTTTGATTTTTAATATTTTAGTTGGGCCTATACTTTAAGTTTTGGACTTTAATAGAAAGCACTGAACCCAAATCACTTCTCTTTGTTTGGTTTATTGAATAAGACAAGTAAAGTAGACCAGTAATCACGCTTCATTTTGAAAAGGATTAGTGTGAGGAACCGTGTTAACACTTATAACATATATATAAACAGAATACTAAAAATATCTAACACTATAAAATATGGTAGATCACATTTTTTTAGATAAATATGATAAAGGTTAATAAATTTACATGGTCATTTCTAAATAAATGATATGGACAAAAGTAGGCTTACGAAGCATTATGTTGACCAACTAAAAAAGACAGTTTCTATGTCTGATTTATCAATTAATAAAACTTAGGAGATTGTTGTTGGTAATAAACTATTATAAAACTCAATAAATTTACTTGACAGTTTGCAATTAAATAGTGATTTGAAAATATTTTATGTTATTATCAGATGCAGACTTTTTCTTCAATGGGAAATTTGAATGTAGAGACAAATGACAATTTATAGTCATGATGAATTAAATATGCCAAGAACAGACTAAACACAACACTTATCAGGTCAGGCATACTGATGTTAAGTTTTTTTTTTCATTTACTTAACGTGAAATATAACATTGTCGTTATTCTGGTTTTTTTTTTCCACCTTGCTTACAGTAGTTTGAAGAATTAAAAAAAAATCATGTTTCAGATCAAGCTTTTTTCTTGAAGTACAGCTATAATATTGTCCCTTTTCCCTTTTCTTTCATTGTTGGCAGAACGAATCAGACAGTGGCATCTTTCATTCTTAGCAAATAGCAACTAATTGGAGGGTCAACCTATTTGTTCAATTATCATGTCTCCATCGAGCATACATGTTTTTTGGTCGTTTGACCAGTATCATGGAAACTCCAACTTTGCAAAAGCTCTTTCTTTTCACTTCTCCATGATTGATTGGAAAGGGTGATTCTTTCCTTTTTGGTGAAAAGCATGGATGATTATATTGCCTGTACCATGGCTAATTTCTATAGCCATTTCACAAAAGTTTCATAAATAAGCTAACACACTAAATATCCCCACATACCAAATGTCCCACAAGCCAAGTTCCTTATTCAAGCAAGATACAAAAACCCAAGAACGGTTAAGCTTTCGAATCTCTCTAAACTTTTGTTGAAAAGCAAGAAATAGAAATAGAAAAAGAATCCACAATCCTCAGTAAAGAAACAAATTATATTCCCAGAGTTTAACCTCCATCGAAGTTATTCCCATATATAATACAACCGATTGAATATATTCAATGCTCAATACCATTCAATAATCAACTTAACCTAATTTGCAAGAAAGATGTTCAAGTATATATGTCTGTCCTCGTCATCATCATCATCTTTCTTGTATTCAAAGCTATTTGATGCTCTACCACAAAAGAAATTATCCTCGTGTTGAACCTTCCATGAACCCAACCTGCCACGAGTTGCTGAACTCGATAAATTTGGCTCATCTTAGGAACTTGGAAAATTGAAGGCCAACCATTCTTTCACAGCATTCAACTACCTTGAACTCTTGCCAGGGAGCTTGCATTGAACGATCAGAAACTTATAATTCGTCAATCAAACTACAGAGAGATAAATAACACGAAGATTGGATTATTTTCCAGGAAAATATAATTTATTTATGTTCGGGAGCAATTACGAGATATTTCCTGAAGAAAACGTGCATTTTCTAAGGAATAAATTTACGTAAAATTGCTCTGACAAATATAAGTTGAATAATTTAGGAATATGTCAATCAAAAGCACAAATATGACCGTGGATATAAAGACCAACGAATCAGACAACTGACTGACTAAGACGAAGTTTACCTGCATAAGAGAATAATGCAGCATATATAACAAATAAGATATCTTCATAGCCAAAAGGGATGATGATAGTATTGGCCAGCATGTTCATACACTTCACACTCAAGAAATAAACAAAAGAATCCCACGCTTATAAGAATATTTAAGCAGACTGACTTCAAAGAGCAAAAATCAAGCATCTAAACTTATTACTGTGCGGCCACCACAAGATAGATAGTGTATCAAAATATTCACTGACAAGTTAACACTTAAACAGCATCCAGGCATCAGAAAATAGAAATGAAACCCTTGCCACCACCCGTTATTTTTAGAAGAAAATCTAATGTTTAATCAACCAGATGAATTTTATTTTATACTTCACTTGGACAAGTCAAAAAATTTATCAGAAAAAAAGTATTTTGGAACCTAAAAAATTAGAAATTACAAACGAAGCTAGGCATGTCTTTGCCACTACACTACATGTGTACGAGGAAGTTGGAGCTGTGTCATTGATAAAATAACAGACTGATTTTGTCTTAGGTACACTACATAACCACTTTTGTCAGTTCTTTCTTCGGGCATGTCATCCATTCTATAGACAAGAGAAAAATTACTGATGACCTAAGTGTAAATCATACAACAGATATGAAGTGATAAAAGGAAAGAGGTTCCAAGTACCCACTCAAATTACACGACCAATTTCACCCTTTGGTTATTTCAAACAAATTAGGAGGTGAAGATAAACAGTGCTAACTTGTAGCCAGAGCATGAACATCAAGTCTAACTACATATTTCACACCATTGAATTTGCAGGTCGTAGATGAATCAAGTAGACATGATCACAAAAAGCACAAAAGGTGACGTACCCAATAATTTACTGCCAATTCTCCCATAGTGGAACAATCTGTCTTCAAGGGTTCTCAACTGATGTAGTTGTAATTCGTAATTGTCTTGTCCGTTCTTGCTCTCCATTCCGCTTCCAGAAAGCCCTTCTCCACCAAACTTCAAACCCTCTTTGAATATTTGGGCAATCTTCACCGGAATTCAAGAAACGATCAAACCAAGCAAGCAAAATATCCTGTTGCCAGGAGAGTGGCAGAGTAAGAATCGTGTTACTAAGACCATCCTCAATTAGGTGCCTATCAAGCCCCTTGGATGCCCTCCTCATCCAACCAAAGTCATCATAAAAGGGCACCAGCCATGTTTTTAGAAGCAAACACCGAACATCTTTAGAAGCCAACAGCTGTCCTTTCCCAATCCCAACAAACAACCTTGCTGTAACTCTGCTAATCTCAAACCTGTGAACTGCTGGCACTTTAGAATGAGCTTCAGCTAAATCTGCTTGAGAGGCCCATGTCTTCAGGAAATCTTCAGCAATTTGTCTGTCAACTAAAATATCCAAAATCCAATGCAAATTATCTGCTTGTCTTGCAATTTGACTCACATCCTGCAAGTCCGAACCCGCAGCCTGCAAAAAATGGTGACGAAGTAACTGCAGACAATCATCACATGCTAAGTACAACGACTCCTTTCGAAGATCATTCTGAGAAGAATTTTCATGAAGCATCTTCGACACTAACCCTTTCATCTCACGCCTGGCCTTCTCATCCTTGCCTTCAAGAACCACACGAATAAGCTTAAGAAGAACCTCCTCATTATCACTCCCCTCTTCATTTCCATTGGCAGCAGCATCGGTTGAAACCCTCTTCAAAACCTCCCCTGCGCCAACCGCTTCAAGACGAAGCTCGGAAAGGAGAGACGCCACCTTCTCTTCCTCATCCTCCGCCCAAGGCGCCGCTTCCAAGTACTCCAAACAAGACAAAACCCCAGCATCAAACCCAATGGCGGCTGAAACCTAAGAAAAAACCACACAAAAAACAACTGGTTCAGTCCCACAAAACCCTAAACCAGGCAAATTCTAAACACGCACAAAACAAAACGGCAAGGGACGAGAAAAGGAATGCAGTGGCGTAATAAATAGCCAAACCCATAACCTAATAACAGAGTTTTCATCCTCTAACTGTTCACATCCGAAATTCAAACTTTTCCTATTGCCTAAACCTAACCCCACACCTTCATTTAATTATCATTCCCTATCCATCCAATAAAACAGACCAACCACCAAACTATTCCATTCCAAAAAAATAATCCATATTGTTTAGAAATTGAGATTAAAAGTAGTTCAGATAGAACTCTTGCCCAAACGCACTAAACCACCAAGACACGCTTTAAGAACAAATTTCAGATGGCGTTATCCTAACAATGCAGCCAAATTCATGTCTGAACAAAATAACAAACCCCCCAAAAACGGCCTTACCTTCAAGATACCGAGAACTCTGGAGACATCCTCCCTCATGAGCTTCTTCCTAAGATCCTTGCAATACATCAACCTCAAGGTCTCAATGTAAACCTCCACATCGTCGCAATCGGCGATTTCAACTTCGTAGGGAACCGGCGAGCGCTGCTGCTGCTGCTTGGTCCAGCGATCGGAGAGCTTCACCGAGAAGAACCTACTATGCGCGACGAGGATTTGGCGATGCACGTTCATGGAGACACTGATTCCGTCTTTGGAGCTGAGCGTGAGCTTAATGTCGCTGGAAACGCCATCGTTGAACTGGTTCCCGGGGCTCCGTGACCCTAACAGGTCCGAAATCCGCTGCATCATGAGGGCGTGGCGATCGAGAATTTGGGGTTTGTGGAGCGAGGCGGCAGCGGCGGCGGCGGTGACGGCAGTGGGAGGGATGTGGGTGGTGGGCCTGTGGTGGACATCGGGCTCGCTGGCCATCATTTCGAAGAGCGTTGGGCTGGATCGGGTCTTGTCGGGCGGGGGGGACATTGGGTTCAAAAGGCCCGCGGTGAGGGCGGAGTTAAACTTGGAGAAGCTGGAAGGGAAGTCATGGGGCTGGGGCTGGGCCTGGGCCTGGGACGGATGGTGGCCGTTAGCGGTAGGGGAGGAGTGGGCGAAGTCCATTATCGGGGAGAAGCGGCCCGGGGAGAAGCGGATCCTGTGGGTGGAGGGAGATTCGGGCAATGCAGGTTGTTGAGGGGATTGAGGTGTTGGACGATGAGGGGGTGTTTGGGTGTGGTTTGGAGAAGGAGAAGGAGAAGCCGCAGCGGAGATTGTAGTTTCTCGATATTTGCGTCGTTTGGGCTTGGTGGGCTGGTTTTGAAGTTTGAGGAAAGTTGTTGTAGTTGTCGCTGCCATATTATTGTATTCTTGTTGTGCTAATCACTAATCACAAATCACAGTGCTACTGCTACTCCTATTCCTATTCCTATTCCTAATACAATTCTGTGTTCCTCTTGTCCTTTTGCGCATCGCAGCAAGAGCAACACAGAGAGAGGAGCGTAGTGTTTAATAAATGGCGGTCGATACGAGACGGGTAAGGTCCGAGTGGGATAAATAAGACACACTAACAGCCACAGACCCATTAATACCTGAAAGAGATATCACCATCTTCTTTTTTTTATTTTTCTTTTCCAACTGTAATTCAACATTTTCATTTTCTTTTTCTTTTTCTTTTCCTTTTCCTTCCCTTCTCTAACATTCACACATGCCCAACACACTTTCAAATATCAACCAACACAACATATCTCTCTCTCTCTCTCTCTATTTCTGTTTTAAACACTCTAATTTCATTAATCTCATCAAAATTAATATTTAACTTTTATTATTTTTTACTTTTTGCCAGATACACACCACTTCGCTTCCATCATTAATTATTTTAATACCGAATTTACACCTGAGCCATCTTATTTTATCACTACTCTTCTTCAACTACGCCTCCACTTCTCACATTCTTGTCAGACTTCATTTATCACTCCTGCCTTTAATTTTAACTCCTTCTTGGTTTCGTTTATTATTATTATTATTATTTTATTTAAGATATGCAGTGCTTTAAATTTAAAAATTATAAATTCTATGGGAAAAATAATAATTTTCTTAATTTTCGAGAGAATTTTTTAAGATGAAAACAATTTTAATATTGTTCTGGTTCAAAATCGGTCCGAGTATGAATGAGTTCTTCTCGGATTCTTTTTTGTGGTCGGTCGGCTAGTGGATGAGGTGCTTAGGAATGGCCTCCAGGTTTCAGTAAACCGATCTTCTGAGGATGAGGGGTTCACCTTCGATATTCAAGTCAATAAGAACACAAAATATAATGTGTATGGTAAAATATACTACAAGATGAGATACTCCCTGTAGGTGTTGTCTATTTATAAGCATCCATGGTCTTGGATTTCTGATCCTGATCTTTCCAGGTATTAATGTATCAGTTCACAGTAACTTTCTATAAAATATGGATATAAAGTATATAAAACGGGATAGTTAAACAACGTAATGAAGGATACTAAGGATAATATTTATTACACTATCGAAAATATGATATTTATATTTATTGCACTATCGGGAATATGATATTTATATTTATTACGTTATCGGAAATATGTGTGTAGGAAAAACGTTATACTTTTTTTAGTGAAATTTGTCCCTTGTTGGCGTTGCGCGATACTGAACTAAGGCCAAAATAGGTAGTGTTTTTGGGCTTGTTAGGTCAGTTCACGGTCCATGCTAAGCTCTCACGCCGTCACCTCCCCCAGATGGACCCTTAGTGAGTTCGGTCAAATACCTACCCGATTCAGGATAGTACAAATATTATTAAAAAATTGAGAATTTATTATTTCTAAATAAAATGAATTTTTGTATGATTGCAACTTAAAATTAAAGAATAAAAAAAATACTTATCATACAAAAATTTCACCCGACGTTTAAAAGAAGAAATAAATTATGTAACAAGATCACGGTGATGTATAAATTGATTTTAATTTATTTTTTATATATAAAATAAATTCGCTGAAGCGAATCTTGGAGTAAAAATGGAAAATGCTTTTAAAATTTGCAGATTTGCTTGCGTTTAGTGTGATGTTCCATAGAGTTGAAGTGATGATGGTGTC
>Ga0123342_1000303_pt1 | contig 73103 bp, 20 predicted proteins | sample Turbeawhitnodule_FD_89960 | JGI IMG/M metagenome (GOLD analysis project Ga0123342, IMG submission 89960) | Root nodule microbial communities of legume samples collected from Mexico - Turtle bean Mexico white nodule | ecosystem: Host-associated > Plants > Roots > Nodule | place: Mexico: Nepantla... | reverse complement strand
ATGCATTCAAAATTAAAATTATTAAAAAAATAATAATTTATTATTTATTTATTTATTTTTAAAATAGTGCTAGATAGGGAAATAAAAAATAAAAGAGTGCTAGATAGGGAAATAAAAACAAAAAGGTGCTAGATAGGGAAATAAAAACAAAATGGTGCAAGATAGGGAAATAAAGATGTAAATGGTACTAGATAGGGAATTGAGCCCCAAAAATACCTTATATTATGTTATATGCACTAAATTTTTTAATTAAGCTAACATAATAACCAAAACCTAATTTGTTATAAGTAAAAATATATATACTTTAATTATACTAAATATTTATTCGCATAATAATTACCAGTGAATATAAAGAAAATGATTAAAAATTATTTCTTCAAATTTTGATAAAAAAAAGTTAAAATTAAAAGTAGTAGAGAATAAGTAAGAAGGTCCGTCCTTCAAACTTTTCTTTTAATATCTTTACGAGATTTGAAAAACAGTATTATAAAAGGAAATTGTTGGTAAATAAAAATTAATTAATATCACGCACCAAATTACACTTTAGCCAAATAAACATTCCACTCACCAAAAATTTAACAGCACCATTCATCTTCCAATGTTTAAATAAATATAATAAGATATATTTAAAAGAGTCATGATATTTTCATTACACTGAATTTTTTCAGATTACAACTATTAAAAACATTATAAACCAATGCGTAGATGCCATAATAACACGTATATTTTTACAATTATATCTCTATCCTCATCTTAAATGAATTTTTAAGAGTGATACCAAAAAATGATAGGACAAAGTGGGAATTTTCCTTTAACAGCACTGATGTAACCATTGTGCTGATTAAGTCATTAGAGTTCACTGATTTTATATTGTGAGTGATTTCTTAATAATTAAAAAATATTTTTTTATATTATATACTATCTCATAAACTAATGTAAATTATAATAAAAGTAAGAAAAAAATCAACATAAAAAGATTATATTATTGTATGTTATATAAGAAAAATAGTAATTATAAAAAGTTAAATAATAGCAAATCACATTTAATCTTTATATATGAGTTTTATAGTATAACACCCCTTTCATCATACCAAGCCCAATGATAAAGTTAAACACCATTTATTCAAGTGATTTAAATCTGTGGAGAGTTCACAAGAAATGTTTTGGTGGTGCAAGGAATAACCCCAGAAATATAATAGACAAAAACAATGGATTGATTAAATATAAAAAAAATAAAGAAAAAGATATTGTACTTTAAAGAAAATTAAAAAATTTAATTAACTGAGAATGTTAGTGTTTTACTTTTTCCACTGTATCTCTCCTTATTACAAGATATTTTGTTTAGCAACTCAGCATTATATAATATTGAGTCAAGAGAACTTTAACCAAATATTTTACTTTTTTATTTTTCGGTTGAAATTAAAAAGCATTCTTTGGGCCAACACACGGGCTATCCCACCCAGCCCGTAACCAAGGGCTTCATTCTTCTGGAAGGCAATTTGTTTTTGCACCCTGCATTTTTCTTCCTGCATCTCCACAATTTTATAAATCTGAAAACTGACCTTCACCTTTTATTTGAAATTGGGATCTGGGAGTATGCTACAGATTTATTTATCAATCCGGAAGTGAATGTTGCTTTCCGGATGAAGGGGGTATTTCAGAAGCAAAGTTTGTATAAATTGTTAATTATTAAATTGTTGAATCTGAAAATCCAATTTCTATTACAGATTGGTAGGTTTGGAATGATTTTTTTCAATTATAGATTTCTGAATCCAGAACGCATATTTTGAATTATGGATTGACGGATCTGAAATGGTTTATTTAATTATGGATGTTCTGCATTTTTTTTCTTTTGGATTGACACTGTCATTCATGTACAACCGGAGCCACCAATCTAGGAGTTTACCGGACGTGCCAATCCAGAATTTTACTGGAAGGGTCAATCAAAAAGTTTACCGGATTATCTGGAATGGAAAAAAAACAAATGTACAGTTTGTTTTTTATAGGGATAATTTTGTCTCTGTACAACACTGTGGGGGCGCAGGAAGAAAAATGTATGGGTGCAGGAGGAATAAAGTGTCATTCTGGAATTAGGCCCAAGGCTTATTGAATCCCCAAATCCGAAATCAAAACCAGAGAGAAACTAGAGTTAGGGTTTAACTTGGAATTGCTTTGGATTGGTTCTCTTCTCTCTCACGCAAAAGAAGAAAAATGAACTCAGAATCCATGGCCACAACGACGACGAAACGAAAACCTGTGTTTGTGAAGGTCGATCAACTAAAACCTGGCACCAATGGCCACACACTGACGGTCAAGGTGGTGAGCTCTAAGCCGGTGAAGACGGTGAGCAACCGAGGCGGTCGATCATCGGTGCTCACGGCGCGACCGTCGCGCATCGCCGAGTGCGTCGTTGGTGACGAAACTGGAACCATAATCTTCACCGCTCGCAACGAACAGGGTACGGTTATGTATGCATTTGTAAGATGATGTTTCTTTTTGTGGGTTGCGTGGTGATGGGTGTTTGAATTTCAATCTTTTTGGTTTGTTGAATTTATAGTGTCGAAGGCTATGCTTTAAAGTTGTTGAGCTCCTTATAGTACTTTGTGTGCTTAGAATACCAAGCACTTGAGACGTGAAGATTTAAGGTTTTAATAATGCTTTTCTCCGTTATACGTGTGAGTAGTGACAAGCCCGTGTTTAATAGTGTTTTTGTCGGGGGTGAAAATAAAATTGTTTCTACAGTGTAAAAGTTTTCTTGTTCAATGACGTTAGAATTAGATTAATTTAAATATTGTTGATTTGGTCTGGTTTGAGGGTATTTCAGGTTGAAACATGGAAGCCCATTTCCCTGTCTATGTAGGTTATTCATTTAAAGATATCTATTGTATTAATGCATCCATGTATTGTGGAACAATGCACCCAATCTTGGTTGCATACCACTGAGTTTGTTGTCGTTGGCCATTTTTTAATACCTTTTGCTAGGTTTTTTTGTTTGTCTTTGATCTTGTTTTAAGTGAAATCCAAGCACATCGATAATGTTTTTTTTGTGGTAGTACTCATTATCTTTTTTCTCCCAAGCAAATGTTTTTCCATGTATATTTTGTTAGCACATCTTTATAGTCTTTGCTACATGTCTAAGTGTTGCTATTCTTGTTTGTTTGGGAGTAAGGTTTGCTTGTATTATATGGTCACTAATTCATTTACTTTTGTGCAGTGGACCTCATGAATGCTGGTGCTAGTTTAACTCTGCGTAATGCAAAGATTGACATGTTCAAGGGATCTATGAGGCTTGCAGTTGATAGATGGGGGCGTATTGAGGCGACGGAACCTGCAAATTTTGAAGTTAAAGAGGATAACAATCTTTCATTAGTTGAATATGAATTAGTTAATGTTGTTGAAGAGTGATTTTATCTTCAGGGTGAATCTTTGGGTTTACCAAAGATTTTAGTTTTTATTTTGACCATTGAACAGTTGACTGCGTTGCAGTTTTCTTATGGTACAGTCTTGCTTATTTAGTCTTAAGATTGCTGTGGTGAATGCAAGGAATTATATTTCAGGTCAGTTTTGAAACGTGATAATGCTTACGCCTTTAGTGCAGAAGTAAATATTATTTGTTTCTCCAATTTAATAATGTATCCCAACTTCTTTGAACAAATAAGTTTGCCCAGGCATTATCATACAAATGTATTTTTAAGCCCTTAGTAACCTCTACACTCCTGTTAAACCTCTTTTAAGCTAAGCAGCAGATGAACTATGTGGATTCAAATGACATTTTGTTGTTGGCGTTAAGGGTGGCCAAAAAAATCTAATTAAAACAAACTGCTCTATTTTTAAACTGTTCCAATTCATTTCAAAATTTATTTGTTTAAGGTTGTGTTTGGATTGGGGAGAGAATTTGAAGGAGTGGATTTGGAGTGATTTAAGAGAAAAATTTAAAAAAACTGATATTTTTTGGATTATAATATATTATAGAATAATTTATTGAAATTTGTGATTGATATGATGATTTTTTTTTAATGGAATAAAATTTAAGTTTATAAATTTATTTTTTACTTAAAAATATTTAAATAATAAAATATGAGATATTTTTGTATAAATATAAAATAAATATCTTTATAAAATCAAATCAAATAAAAATTAATTTTAATTATTATTAAGTATATAATTTATATTTATATTTATTTTTATTATTATTATTATTATTTTAGTTATTATTATTTATTATTTTATTATTTTTAATATATAATATTTTTATTTTAAATTTTAAATATATTATTATTATTTTATAATATTTACATGTATATAAAAATTAATAGTTAAGGATAGTTTTGATTTTTCATAAATTTTTTAATTGAGAATTTTTTTTGTTTTTCAATGCAAGTGAACATGGTCACCCGGAAATAAATCGAGCCTAAATCGGATTTTGATCATAATTTAAAATTTTTTCAAATGAGAGTTACATTTTATTTATACAAATTTTGGAAAATGGATAATTCAAATATCCAATTGAGATTCATTACATGATCACCATGTGAAATGTACAATAAGATTTCACTTCCTTACGCTACAAATTATTTTAAACCATAGTTAGTTATTGGAAATGCTGCCACATAAATTATTTCAAACCATGTGAGCCACGAATAAATTTTAACAATTTTTTTTTATTTTACAAAAATATAGAGAGAAAAAAATACATGAAATAAAAATATTAAATTTTTGTTTTTCATCAAAGAGGGTATTCATTTTAGAATTTTGAAAAATAAACTTTTTCTACATGAAATAATTCCTTTTATACAATTTATTTTAATATTTTAAAAATTAAATAATTTTTATGAAAAAAAATAAAAAAATAGAGAATGTTTTACCTTAATAAAAAATAACGGAGTAATTTTTTATTAAGTTTTTTTATTCAAAATTAAAATATGCATAATACAAAAATTTTAAATTAAACATATTAAAAATTATTTAATTTATATTTTATCTGAATAGATATAATTGAAAATGAAATCAGGATAAAATATTTCTCCTAAAATCAAACTTACTTATTTAAATATATATTAAATAAATAATAAATGCGTAAATATAAAAATGTTAATCTACTATAAAATATTGAAATTAATGACTAATTAAAAACATAAGCTTAACATTAAAAAAATTAATAATTAATCTTTATCATAAAAAAATTAAATTACATTATACTAATAATTTTTTGATATTATATAAATTTATAAAAAATATGGATTTAAATTTAAGATCCAATCTAAATATTTAGATTTGAATTTATAAAAATCCACATTGTTTTTAAAAAATATGGATTTGGATTTTAAATCTGATGGAAATATTTAGATTTGAATTGGAAGTGGATTGAAACTTGTGCCTTGGTGATGGGTTGATAATAAACATGCTTAAGTATTCATTTCATACCTTCGCAAAATACAGAACATTTAGGTATCAGGATATGCTTTTTTACATTAAATTTGATATCTTGATTGTCAAAGCCGTTGTATAAGATTTAGTTCAATAAATTCAATGCCTAAAATTGACCTGCCAGATTGGACGGGATCACACTGAGCTTCACTTTAACACCTATTTTCCTGCCTAATTGCTGTATGGTTCAGCTTCAAAACCGACTTAGTTTGATGGCCTAACAATTAACTTATCAGCTTAATTAGACTTATTTCCAAAACTAAATTGGTAAAATAATCTAAGAATTGAGTACTTTTTAGTTCTAGTTCAGTTTCGAAGCTGATATACAGGGAAACCTTCCGGTTCACCCAATTGACCTAACTAATCGTAAAATTATGTAAATAACTTTTGTTGCTTTATCAAAAACCAAATTAATGTGTCCCAATCGGTTAATTTTAATTTAGATACTTTATTGTTTAATTTTATATTCAATTTAAGATCATAATATTCATCTCGTGACCTTTACAAACTCAACGTGGGTAAATTGGTAGATTTTGCACGCTAAATTGAAACAAAACGCGTGAATTTTTCAGTACGGACACAACTTTTGGAAAATTGCGAGCCCTAAGACGAAGTTGATTGAGGTCACAGACCAAGGTATGCAACACAAAATCAGAACTTAAAAAGAATAAGAAAGAAGCTACTTATAGAAGTTCAAATATCTCCAGGGCACAAATTCTAGTAGTGACTACAAAAACAGTCCAACTTTGACACGTTCACATGTAAATTTTGAGCATAATCTGTATTGCATTCTGTTGTTATCACATCATGACCCCTCTCCTTCTGAAAGTTAAAAAATATGAAGTAAATGAGAAAACAAAACATCAACGACCACTTCTATATGCATAAAGATATAACAATATAGAGGACGACAAAAAAAGTGAACCACCTTTAATATAAGTCCAAAAATATAAGTATGTGTATGGGATAAACGATGTACGCCATCCAGGAGCACATTATATTTTTAGGCATGATAAGTAACTGATAGACAGAAAGCATGGATTTAAACTAGTCACAAACAGACATATAGTACTTTCACTAAATAAAGCAATTCGGTATTAGTTGATTCAATAAGAAATTTTCAAATAACGAGGACAAACAGGATAAAACTTAATCCAACATGTACCATTACAATTTCAACTTATTTGCCTTTAGACTCAACATCCCGGGAATAAAATGGCAGCCTTAAAGGCATGTGAACCAGAAAGAACAGAAGTGCAGGCGATCTAGGTTTTTAAAGTTCCTTTCAGCCTTTGGGACTCAAATTGTCCCTCCAATGGCTCAGTCAAAACAGTCTCACGAACCAGATTTGTACATAAAAGATTGCTTCAACCTTCAGAACATTTATCACACATCATCATTGCAATCTGATTAAACAGAAGAGATCAGTAAACGCCTCCACTATCAATTGACCCTTTAAAGTATGATGCGAAATAAAATTGCACCAATTAAGGTTTTTAATGACAAAATTTTAGCAGCAGACTCCCACAAAAGAAAAGTATATAATATTTCATATTTCAAACAATTAAACATAAAAGGTACCTAGAACAATCTATATTCTAGAGAAATCCTCACAAAATGTTGTATGGTATTGATCTTTTTCTGTTTAGGTATGAAAAAGCCAATACAGTTTTATATAAACTTGGAACCCACCAAAAATTATGCCAGCAAGGCAATTCTACTCATTATGCATGAACTTTGAACAATATGATTCACAAATAGGTGACAGATATTATTATCTAGAATAGAACACAAAGTAAACTAAAAAAATCCAGGTTAATGACAGTCATCCTGTCAACTTAAAAGAATTCAAGGGCAACAAGCTTTTTTTGTGACAGAAATCTAGCAGTTCTTCCTAATAAGAATGATTTTTTTGTTTAAAGCCCAACATCAAAAGAGGTCCATGTCATCCCAACCTTGCTTCTTGATCTTCAAATAGTCTTCTCTTGGCCTACAAACAAAATGAGTACGTACGGCTTCACTAAAAGATTTAGTTGCAGTGGGGAAAGCAGAAGATTCAGGGAATAACTTTTCCATCAATCTTAGGTACAGGACTAATATTTACACAATGATAAGATCAAAGATCATGTAGATGGACTGCCTTTTTTTTATTAATATGAAGAATGATATGCCATACATTTTTCCAAAGCATTACACATCAAATCTAACAAGACTCTATCATGTTTTAACCCAAAAACTGAAAAGAAACACTAACTTACCCGAAAATTAAATTGAAGAAAGAACACAAGGGATCCTACAGATGTTTAGCTACCTAATTCAAAAGTAAAATCCAACTGTCAGGCAATTAAAATGATCACAGACTAGGCCACCCAAAGTGTGGGACCACATCACATAATACTCTAAGAGGCTCCAATTTTATTTTTTTTCTCAACATGAGCTGTAAAATATCTCCAACGTCCCCCCTCTCCTTTAACAACAACACTAGGTAAACTCCCATGTCAAAGCCAACATACGGGAGAAAAAGAAGATAGTTTTGAACATTAAGAATGCTAGACAAATCATATAATGCTGCAGGCAGAAATCTTCAAAAACATTTTCACTTACCAATACTATTAAGTAAACACATGCAAATAAACCAAATCTTTCATTCCAAAATGATACATTAAAATGCAGTAGAAGCAGAGACTATACCTTCAGGAAGCCAGCCGTAGCTACGGCGAGACACCGAGAGCATTGAAGTCAACAAAGCAGAAGCAGTTGCCGTGTGATACGGTAGCATGGATTCCACACAAAAACTCAATTCAACGGGACGCCTTCTCACACAAAATCACATCAATCCATTATTTCATTTCCAGCATTAACGTATCAATCCAAATAACAATAAATTCATCACTGATACACAAAAAATAAATCGAGATAACACTACAATCCAGTTAGTTCAAACTTACACATAGTCTCTGAAAATCATCTAAAATGTGGCGTATTACAAACTTTAATTCCTAAATAAATTTAACATAACTTGTTAACATATTTCCATAGAGATTTGAAGCGAAAAAATAAATTAGGAAAAATCCTGTAAAAACTAAATTCACAACAGTTAAACGAGTAACTCAACTGAAGTACCTAATAATAAGCACATAAATTACCTCAGTGTTGATTGGGAGAGAGGTTTATTGGAAGCAACGCGGAACGGAGAGCCACCCGCTTTAGCTTCCGAGCCGAGACGGAACGCAGCGCGACGACCAGAACATGATCGGAGTATCGATCTCGCGGCGGCGCCGGCGGTCGATGCCATTTCGTTGTCGGAAAATTTTAGGGTTAGCGTTCGATCCACACACTCTCCACTGGTGTAGGGTTCTACAACACTAAAACCCCGCTTAGCTCTTCTGCTCATGAAACCCCAAAAACTCAACGGGCTTTTTAAAATTTGGGCTTTATTAAGTCCAGATATCGAAAGTTGTTATTTCCACCCCTTGTTTCTACAAATTCAATTTTTTGAGTTAATAAATATAAACGTATATAATATAAAGATACAAAATGTCTATTCTTTTACAATATATGACATTATTTACAAATAATTATACCGTGTTTGTGAATATACGTATATTTTTATATACTGATATAAATAAGAGATAGCCACTAAAATTAATATATATCAAATTTTAGTTTTTTGTTTTCTATATATTTTCTCTAACTTGTTTGTACTAAATTTTAGTAATAAATCGTTAAAATTTAGCCTTTTGATTGTTATTAACAATTTTTTCAAAATTATTTGAAAGGTAAGTGAAAACTTAAAAAATGCTTTTTTAAAAGGACATAATCCAACGCGAGATACCCACTTTATTAATCTGTTACTTGCCAGATTTAGAAATTCATAAAGATAAGAAATTTAGAAAATTAATTGAGTCACAACATATTATTATTTTTGGTGGATTCCCTTTTTTTTCCTTTTTTTTGTTATATATAAAAGAAAACACACATAGGTAACATCTATTCAAAACAATAAAACATATTTTAATTTCAAATAGTTGCCACAAAATCTCATATTTGCTTTGTAGTATAATATTACATTACATAAGAAACAATTGGGAATCTATAAAAAGTGAAAATATGATTACAGGGGATATTTTACTGTTAAAATAGGAAAAAGATAACACTGTGATTGGATAACAATTATTTTTTAGTATAAAAAATTGAAATATTTAATGATAAAATGTTATTTGGATATAATATTTTGTAAAAGAAATAAACTTTATAAATTTATGAAAGTAATCTTAAAATTAAAGAATTTTTAATCTTATTTTTAAAAATAAAAATTTAAAATTTTTCATCCTTTATCCTCTTTCAAATTTATACATCTTATTTTCTTATTTTTTTTTTAAGTTAGATTTAGATTAAACATTTTTTTTATTTAACTACCACTAAATGTGTATAAGTTAGTTGAGATTGGAGTGTTTTTTAATAATTAGTATCAAAACATAATTTCGTTTAAATTTTTAGTTGATTTTATTTGAAATTATTTTTTAACTAATATCAATAGAATAAATTAAATGATTATTTTTCAACTAAAATTAATAAGAATATTTTGAAATAAATATTAAAAATATTTTTTTTCGATGTTAATCATATTTTATGTTTAACTTTCTTGTTATTTTAAGTTAAAGTATGTAATGATTAATTTTTAAAATTGGAATATGAGGCACTTATACACGTTAGATTTGGCCCATCAGATATATGGCCCATAACAACCATAACAATGTTATAAATATGCAATAAGGTTTATCAGTTTTCTGTGTACACTCTCAACAGTGGGTAGAAATTAAGAAGAAAGAATCTTTGAAGTTTGAAGGAGAGAAATCTTGAAATTTGAAGTAGTGAACTGCCGACGAAGGTACTATCAATGTTAACTTTATCTATAAAAGTACAGAATAATTTATTCAAAGAGAAATAAAGTTTAATAAATTTAATTTATATTATCGAAAATAAAATATTTGAAGAATTTATACTATTTGAATTAGTGCTCTGTTTGGATTGAGGAGAGGATTTGTGGGGAGGGGAGAAAGTAGATTTGTGAGGATTAGAGAGGATGTAAGATACGTTAGATTGTTTGGATTGAGAGATGATAGAGTAGATTTGTGAGTATGGTTTATTGTAAATTTACGAATTTATCCTTGTTATTAAAAAATATTTGAATAATGAATTATGAATTTTTGTGTGTGTAGGTTTGAATTAATTAATTTTTTTTAATATATAATATTTATAATTACTTATATTTTTTAATAAAAATTAAAAATATAATAGAAAATATTTTTGTGTTAAATTGAAATAAAATTATTAAATATATTAAAATTTATAAAAGTAATATTTATTATCATATTCATTTATTATTTTATATACTATACATATTTTGTTAATATTATAATTTTTATTTTATTTTATTATTTTCATTATTTATAATTGTATGTTGTCATTAATAATACAATTAAATATTTTTTAAATTATAAATAAATTTATGTGATATTTAATTTTGTACATTGTCATAAAATATATGCATAAGGGTATTTTAGTAAAATACAACCATTCTACATAAATCCCCACAAATCTCTTCATTTTGTGAAGAATGAAAAAACTCTTCAACCTCTCCCCCACTCTTAAAACCATAGAAATAAACACAAAAAACACCCGCTCCCTCCTTATACTGGGAAGCAAACACATCCTAGGGGAAACACAGGTGGAGTAGAGTCTCCATTCACATTTTTTAATTTTAATTTTTATTACTATATATATTTAAATATAAATTCATGTGTATTTTTATGTATGAGATATATGTTATTGGATTTCAAGAGATTTGAGTAAGGAGAGAGACAAAATAAGAGAAAAAAAATTAAAAAGTTATTTTGCATTCAAAACTATTTCTGATTAACTGTTTTAAATGGGAAAATCAATTTCTCCATTCTATTGAGAGCTAAGTAACCACAAGTAAAATAAAATTAAACAAATCTCTCTACTGTCACTTAATTGAGAACAAATAAAATAAAATTTTAAAATTAAAAAACTAAAGAAGAATATCAATTTAAAACAAAATATTGCTTTATTAACTTTTAAAACTATAAAATTTCTAAATAATTAAAATAAATAAATAAAATAAAATATTAAATTAAAATAAAATAAAAAAATAATTTATAACAGTTAAAGTAGAGAATCCTAAAAATATAGATTTGAAGAAAAGAAAATTATATATTTCTAAATCCAAGTGACAATAATAACGAACCCAAACTGTAAAAGCAAACCGGATCCAACATATCGGGTCAAACCGATTCGGATAAATCTTGGTTGTTTGGGCTTTTCTTCTCTGCCCTAACACTGTCTGGTTTTTTTGCTTCAGAAATTTCTTGCAGGATAATCGCATGGCGTTGTTATTCAAGGTATGTCTTATGCTACACCGACAATTGCGTAATCTGATTAAAGAATTTTGTGTTTTTTTTTTCTATTCGCTAATTTTCTACACTGGTGAGTGTTGTAGGATCCGTCGAAGCTTTCGGCGTATCGAGATAGAAGATTCCCCGGAACGCAAGAGGATTTTGAGCATGCGCTTCTGACTTCAACCACCGTTTACGTTGGGAACATGTCGTTTTACACGACGGAGGAGCAAGTCTACGAGCTCTTTACTCGCGCTGGGGAAATCAAAAAGATAATTATGGGTTTGGACAAGAACACGAAAACGCCCTGTGGCTTCTGTTTCGTATTGTGAGTATCCATTGCACTTTCAATTGCAGCTATTCTGTATTAGTTGATGGTTCTGTCTGTGAGTGTGTTTGCATGAATGTATTATTTGACAGATATTATTCTCGTGAAGATACCGAGGATGCTTGCAAATACATAAGTGGGACGATACTGGATGATCGTCTCATTCGTGTTGATTTTGATTGGGGGTTCCAGGATGGAAGACAATGGGGTCGAGGGAGGAGTGGTGGCCAGGTGAACATCTCGTGTGTTGTGTCTGTGTTTCTGGGGCTGCCTTTTTTTGTTTCTTGGCTAATTGTAAATGCTTCTGTTGATTTGTGCAGGTCCGGGACGAGTATCGTACTGATTATGATCCTGATATCCTTTTAGTTGTTTAGTATTGATTTATTTGCAGTTTGCTTTCTTGTGTGATTTGTTGTTTGGTTGATTTTCTGTACTACATAAATGTGGTAATTCTTGATGGTCAAAATGCTGTAATAATACCAACATGGGTGTGGCAATATAAAAAGTAACTGTCTTGAAGCATGTGATAAAGGGTGCGTATAGAAGAGTATCTGTTGGGAGATTTTAGTCCCTTAGATGAATTTTAGCATCTTGAAAGATTAGTCTTTGGCTGTCATCCATTATACATCCCCAGTTCAACATAAAAAAAGATCTAATAGTTTGCGTAGTTCATGATTAATATGCAGAATAGGTGTATATAATCTAGTTTGCCTTAGCTATTATAATCTTCTCTAGTTTTTCATGCTCACATAATAGAGAATGCATTAATTCTGCTATGTTTTCAGTGGATTCTAATACTCTCGTACCTTCAGTTGCTCTTGAACTTGAAATTTTAGTTCAAAATTATTCCTGAAGAATGTGATATAGTAGTTTTTATACTGTCTTTCATCGTTTTGATTGGTGGAGTTAGAGATAAGTTAATAGTAGTCTGCTTTTAGTTTCCTTAATTCTACATACGTAGAGGAGGTTATGGGAAGCTGGTCCAGAAAGAGTTAGAAGTACAAAGGCAGCTTGTAGATTATGGCACTGGTTCTTTGGGTTCTTTTCCACCAGTTATTCCTAGTTCTTGTAAGTGACTCCAAACTATACTTTGCACAGGTCCTCATCCATTAGGACTATGTCTGCTTCAACATTTCACTTGTTTTGAGATCACTAAAAATTTAATTCAAATATATATTTTTCATTTAGTTGGTTTTCGGATTGCTAAATTGTACAGGACTTTAAACCTAATTGTTTTCAAAGATATAACTAGAATGCTACTATGCACTCTGCTTGGAAAATGAAAATCATTCAAAATTGCCCCTCGTTTGCATATGATAACCAAAATACCATTGATTAGGAGGGTAAAAAACTTAATCAGTAGTGGACACATGGCAGACATATTGGGCAGTTTGTATGTGTGTATAGACATAGTTGTCAATAGCACCAAATGGCAGCACTTTGCACAATCACGCTGCAGAGTGGCTGGAGCATGCTACAAGAGTTGAATAGTGTCACACTTTGATGTAGCTGCCATGCGGCTGCAATAACTGACAAACTAGTGGAAAAACTAGCTGGAGTGGGTCACAGAAACCTATTTAAACTATGAAACAACATTATTTACAACATTTCCAGCATGTCCAAGAATTTTTTGGCCAGCTGTGACAGTCGACCATCCCCACTCCCCAGCCTCTGCTGTACATTGTTTCTGACCCCTTAAACCTCTGGCCATTTCCTAGCAAAATTAATTGTTTTCACCTCAATAACTTGTTTTTGAGGGTTGGTTCTTCAAGTGTTTTGGCACTTATCAATACATAGATAAGGAATAAGTAATTCTAACTGGAATGCGTGTCCTTTTATGGTTTAATGTTTTTACTCATTGGCCATGCTTCTTTTTTCATTGCTATTTGGGCCTAACATTGTAAAGATCTGTTAATATTCAATATGAAGAAATTACAAAAATTGATACTTCAATAGCCAATATCATCCGCATTCTATTTCTCTTCTGATGATTAATGTCCAGTTCAGTTTATATAATTCAGAAATTCAAATTCATTGTGGAGAACTAAGTTGGGTAGTAACATAATGGCTTGCCTGTTGAGTATGCTATGAATTAAAGAGATATCAATGATTTTTTTGCCAAGTTTTGGTGCTTTTTTATTGGAATATACTTCTTTTTTATCTTAGTGGTCCTTGGCGTATTTTCGTTCAACATGCAATTAGATATTTTCTTCAATTTATTAGATATATACTTTAAATCTGAAGAAAATACTTCCATTCAGGTGGGGTTACCAGCTGTGTTAGTCACATTGGAACCAGCCTTCCCTAGTTCTGTTGATTGCCTTTTTTCCGTTACCTGATTTCCTTGTTCATTTTATAATTTCTGGTGATCACCATTTGCAATGACTTTGTATTCATGTGAATTAAACCTTCAACAATTTTACTCTTGCAGATGGTAGACACGGTGGAGGTCATGGTCACGGTCATGGTCATGGTGGTTCTCATCGGCATGGTAGAGGTAGTTTCATAGTTTCATCTAAATGCAATCTCATGTCCAGTGATTTTTCTAGAAACACTTAGAAGTTTTGATGATAAAAAAACTGTTTTACCAATGAATTTACTGTTAATATAAATTTCGTTTGCCTCTTTGACATGATAGATTACTATAGAAAGAGACACCGAGATGATGATCGCCACACACACGAGTCCTCAAAAAGAACTTCTGATCACGACTCTCGGAGGAACACTGACCATGAATCCAGACCGGTATTGATATGATTCTCTACAAATCTGAATGATACTTACGATGCTTGTATTATCACTTATTCTCGTAGTTTTTGTCATTTAATTTGTTTCTTATCGATTACTTGATTCGATGTGGCAGGAAAAAAATCCACGGTTTCGTGAGAGTGGTGATTCTGACGATGACGAGGAAGATGATAGAAAAAGACGGGCTTAACCAGAATTTCATTCTTGGTCATGCTTATTTATATTAGAACCTTTCTGCTGACATGATTATAAAGGTGTATGTTGTCGTGTATTATTTGTTGCAAATTGCAAAGGTGTTGCAGTTAGTTTAACCCTGCTTGAAATTCTAAGCTTGACATGACAATGCTATTTTGTGTTTTCTATCAATTATTGTCTCAATGCTTTTGGCTACCAACATATTAATCAGATTTTGTTAACCTTTTTCTAATCTTGTGCTTCTGTGAATTGGTACTTGCATGAAAAACATTTAGTATTTTAGCCAATGAATTGTTGAGAAAAATATTTGGCTTAAATTCATTTTGATCATTTAGTTGTTCAACGTAATCTTGCTTTGTATAACAATTATTTAATCCTTCTATTTTTAAACTAAGTAATTTTGATCCAACATAATATGTAATCAATTTACTAATTTTAATGATAAAATTTGTTTAAATGTATTAGTACGCATTATTGTTATTAACATATTGAGTGAATAAATAACTAGTACTTGCATGAAGGCACTCATGTGGCCTTCTAAAAATAATTTTACCTCTGCAATTTGTGCACTCTTTAAGCGCCTAAGATTAGTGTGAATAGTGTTCTTGAAACCACCCTTCAAATGCAAAGCAAAGAACCTTGAGAAAAATTACATAAGAGGATGTGCTTTTCTAATTTAGCCTCGATTTTGTCTTTGCGACACTATTTCTTTTTTCATTATATAATTAATATATAGAACATAATATTAATATAATACAAATAAAATAATATTAAATCATCTAAATATAAATATAAACTATTACATAAATTTAATTAACAAATATCTAATGATATTATTAATAAAAGAAAATAATAATAATTAATAAAACTAATAATAAAATATTTTTTTATATAACCAAGCATATATAATTATTTATAATAAAAAATTATGCAATAATAATAATAATAATAATACTATTTACAATTAATATAATTTTTTTTCTAATTATAATTTTTAAATTTATGAATATTTAAATTATTTATTTTTATAGAAAAATTTATTATTTTTATATATATATTGATAAATTTACATCTGAATATTTTTTCTTTATTATCTGAAAATAATTATTTAATAGTATCGAAAATAATTTACAAAAAATATATCATATTTCATTATTCAAATACTTTTAAAAACAAGGATAATTTTGTAATCTTACATTTTACTCATTTAAAAAAAAATCAAAATTGTTCACAAAGCTATGTTGCATAGACACTGACATAGATACTAATACGACACGGATACAAATACGAAGATACGTATAATCTTAAAAATGTAGGACACGGAAACACGAATTTATATATTATATAAATTGACAATAAAGATTTATGTGTATAAGTATGTTTTAATTTTTTTTTTCTTAGCAAAAATATGTTTTCATGGCTGGTTCAAAAGCATTTGTCCTTTATTTTTATAATCATATTAAAAATTTATACAATAAGTTTGAGTTTTAAGAAAATTAATGTATTTCCCTTTATTAAAATTGTGTTAGAATCATGCTAGAATTGTCAAAAGTTCGATAAATATTTTTGGAATTAGACACTTCATCGATACGTATCCTACGAGTGTCGTACGAGTGTTGGTGTCCAATACGTATGTTCGACATGAACACACCATTTTTTTTTGTCGACAAAGAATAAAAATGAACAAAAAGGGGACACTTTAAGGGTGTCACAACCCTTATACAAATACCATGTTGCTAACCAAAGCAGGGAATATCCAAAAACAAATTACATCAGTACCCATACCAGAAACATAGGCAAAACTCCCTGCAGAGGCGCCTAACAAGGCTTAACCTGCTCAAAGATTAAAACATGACAATTACAGCATAGCACAAATCAAATTTGGGCTCCAACCATCCTACGAGAACCTGGTTGGGAGAATTCTTTACCCTAAAGAAAGTTTAGATCAACAACAATTCTTGCAAAACTAACCACAATGTTGATGTTCTAAAGTGCCACATGAATAGGTCAACTGTCGCACCTAAAAGTTGCATACATGTGGAAGACACTTGCTTCCAACAAATCCATCCCAACCCCACACTCCAACTTCCAATTGTCGCCATCACAACACCAGATCAATTAACTATGAACATGTCTCTTTCTCATACATCTCCCACCCTCCAATTACGTTGTTGCATTACTCATTTGGGTTGTGAACTAGCGCTAACATCTTCCCTTGATCTCTTCTTTCCCATAAGGTTCACCTAAACCTATGCTCCCCCTTAGTCCCGCACATTGGCAATTGCTAAACAACACCTAAGCCACAAAAAGCAACAAAAAGACATGAATAGCGCAACAACAAAACTGGATGGAAGAGAAAAAAGCTTCCAAAAATTCCCAAAGAACAAATGCTCCAAAAGCCTCCAAAAAAACTTTATGCAGCTCACACCAGTTGGCACTTCAATTAATATAGTTCCCAGTCTGCATAAAAGTATTGTTGTTATGACAACCTGCAGTGTCCACTGTTACACCCTGCAACATCCATTCTAATACAACTAGAGAACCTCTTATATAACCAACCACTTAAAAAACCTTCCAAAAACAACAACATCCTACAACAACTTCCAAAAGAATCCACAATAGCTTTGTTCCAATGTTTCAAGCAAGACTTGACAACTAATCTTGACACACTGCAACCTGCAAAAACTTGGCATATTTAGCTGATGTAGGTAATGGAAAATCACAACATCACATATCCTTCACTCCTTGACCCTTGCTAATTCTGCTACATCCGAATTAACCATAAGCCTGCTCATTATTGCTGCAACGTCCCTAGCCCAACACAACCCTAGATAGAATACCCTGTTACAGGTTTTGGTCCGCCCAAAGAGTGGGTCTACTTCCCCCACCTACAACACCCACTTGCCACGCCATACCTTAGACCAAAGATGATCCATATAAACCATTGTAAAGGCGTAATTGGTTGGCTCCCTTCTTGATCAAAGGGTTAAAATATGCTTCGTCAGAGTTACCTTTCCCAATTACGTGCAACTTTTAATGCAGAGGACAGGATTCAAGTGCCAATCTGAAAACATGAAATTAAAGACGTGGGCCCTGTGTTTCAACCATAGCCACGTTCTAAGTTGAGCCAACTGGAAAACTTCTTCCTCATCAGGTACTCCTTGTTTAAAAATGATCTTGTTTCTCTTATATCAAATACCCCTTACTATTGCCGCCCACATATCCTTCCACCAGGTTTTGCTTGGAGTTCATATTAACCAGGTGAAAGTTCTCAAAATGAACCTTTAACTCCTTATGTTGAACACCCAGGGTACCTATCCGTCTAAAACAAAGTGACCAAACTCGCTATGCGCTAACACATTCTAAGAGTTGGTGTTGAGATGTCTCCTTTGTAGCCATGCACATCTCACAAACAAATGGACTCACTAACACTCCTCTCTTAATCATGCTGCTTGGTGTTGGCATTTTATCTAAAAGAATCTTCCGAGTAGTGGTTAAAACATTGGGAAAAGCTTTCACTTGCCACAACTGATTGAAAATACTAAAATCTTGACCTATGCCATGGTTGTGTGGCCATTCATAAGTTGATTAGACTGAGAACTCCCCTGTCGTATCACCTTTCCATATCAGCTTGTCCTCTTCCTCCCTCTTAATAGAACTCGTATAGATAAACTTATGCATTTATTCCTCTTGTATAAATTCCTAATCAAACCTCTCCCTTTTCCACCTTAGCCGCCAATACCATACCGACCATTCCCATACTCCAACCTCTCCCATTGTCCTCCCCTGGTCCAGAGACAGAGAAAACAACCTAGGGTAAAGATTGATGAGCTTATTTCTCCCAAGCCAGGCGTCCTCCCAGAATTTGACCTTATCACCAAAACCTGCTTTCCATTGCACCACTGATTGAAACCACCCTTCTTCTACACCCTCCCCGCATATCTTGGACAAGTCTCTCCACCACCAAGATTGAGGTTTTTCCTGTGACGGTCTTCGACCTGATTCCATACTATATTTTGATACTAAGATATCTTTCCACTTCCCTTGTTCATTACTCAGTAACCGCCATTTCCAATTAGCCAAAATAGCACTATTAAACATTCTGATATCTTTGATCCCCAGTCCTCCTTCCTCCATCGGTTTGCAAACAGTCTCCCAACTTAACCAAGCAATGGACCTCTTGTCTCTTCCCCACGCCCAAAAAAAGCTTCTTTGGATACTAATGATTCTGTTATACACCGAAGTCGGTGCTTTAAACAATGATAAGTAGAAAATGGTTAAGGTCGTTAAAACCGATTTTATGTAGCATATCCTTCCCGCCAGCGACAAGAATCTTCCTTTCCACGCACTCAACCTATCACTTAATTTATTCAGGATAGGCTCCCAAAATGACTTCTTTCTTGGATTACCTCAAACTATTACTCCTAAGTATTTAAAAGGTACCATCAAAAGAGTACAATTTAAAGAATTTGCATATAAATATTGAGCACTCCTTCAACATTTATGCCAACCAACTTGGATTTGTTGAAGTTGATTTTTAACCCGAAAACAATTTCGTAGCACCTTAGAATTGCTTTTATAGAAAAAAAACATTATAATAGGAATCTTCGCACATGAACAAGGTGTCATCAGCGAATTGAAGCACACAAACTTCAACCTCATTCCTCCCTACCTTTACACCATTCAAGAGATTTGCTTTAAGAGCTTGTCTTACTAGCCTAACCCAGCCTTCTGCAACAATAAGAAAAAAAAAATAGTGCTATATGGTCTCCCTGCCTCAACCCTCTTGTTGGTCTAAATTCCTCCGTAGGACTTCCATTGACCTCCGTAAAAACAAGGAAGTCCCACCTAACTGAGTCGTACGCCTTTTCATAATCCACCTTTAAGCAGAAGCCTCTCCTCTCATGTCCCTTTAACTCCTCAACGACCTCGTTGGCCACAAGAACACTGTCTAACATGCCTCTACCCTTAATAAAAAGTCAACCAACTATCATCAATCACCAACGATAACACCTCCTTGATCCTACACAACAACACCTTAGTGATAATCTTATAGATAACTCCCACAAGAGAGATAGGCCTGTATTGGGCTAAATTTGTGGGATTTCTCACTTTAGGTACTAAGGCTATAAATGATGCATTGCAACCCTTCAGAATGCACCCGATTCCTGAAAGGAATGCACAACTTCCACAATATCCTGCTTAAAAGAATCTCAATTATCCTTGATGAAGTTGAACCCATTGGGTCCGGGGCTTTTTGAGCCTTCACATTGCCGTACCGCTTTCTTTATTTCTTCCTCTGTGAAGTTAACAATCAAGCTTGCACTAGCCTCCAAAAACAAAGTCTAAAACTCAACATTCCTAATTCTAACCCCATAATCATGTGTCGCCTGAAATCTATCTTCAAACAACTTTTTGGCTTCCCTATGGACGAAATCTGGTTCCTCACTCCATAGACTGTCTACCTCCACTCCTTTAACTTCATTTCTAAGTCGTCTCCACCTAAGCATTGAGTGATAATATCTTGAATTTGTGTCACCAAACTTGAGCCACTTTTCTCTCGCTTTTTGTCTACACAGGGATTCCGTCTTGTTATCAACTACCCTTAATTGGCTTAACAACTCCATTCTTTTCAACTTATCATCTTCACCGAGAGAGTTGCTATCATCTTGATTGTCAATTTCCTCCACAATCCTCTTCTTACTTGTGTCCATGTAACCAAACACATCTCGATTCCACACCTTTAAGTCTGCCTTCAGGATTTTCAGTTTATCTTTGAACCTGGTTGTACTATTTCCCTCAACACAGTAGGACCTCCATTTATCCCCCACCATTTCCTTGAACCCAGGCTCTAACAACCAAACACCAATAGTTCTGAAGGGTTTTGGCCCCCAATCTCTAACCAGAGATTCACCACTATGGCACATTGGTCTGACACCACTCTCGATTGGACGCATTGCTAACACACGGGCCACTTTTGGATCCACTCCTCCGAAACGAGCACCCTATCTAATCTAGTATTCGTTGAACCATTTGCTTTGAACCAAGTGTATTTCTTTCCTACAACTGGTAATTTCACTATAAAGTTCCTCTCAATAAAACTGTTAAAACCCTTGATTTCATTCTTTTTGTTACCCTTTACACTGGTCCCTCTCCTTTCACTTTCATTTCTGACAACACTAAAGTCACCACAGAAACATCAGGTTAGGTTCTGATGTGCACTCTTGATATTCGACAACTCCTCCCACAAGGCCTCCTTTTTATTCAAGTTGCATGTAGCGTATATATTGATGACGACACAATTACTCTTAGACATGATATGTTGCCCAAATAGAGCCATGTAACCCTTTCCCACCGTATGCCTATCATAGCAGAACGTATCTTTATGCCACATAGTTAAAGTGCTCCCCGCACCACTAACACCTTCATTATGAATCCACCCAACCTTACTATCTCCCCATAGAGAAAAGCATCTAAAATCCACCCAATCATAAAGACTCAAGTTGGTTGCCCTCCTCTAACTTCTTCATAATCTCCTTATTTGTATCTTCCATCCATCCAAATTCCTCTATTATCTTTTCCTCATTCTCGCGACATGACATCCCTAATTGTTTACCCACTTTCCACAATTTATTTGGTTCATCCAAACTTCCATCCTTCCATAATCTACTGTTATACAAAATAATATCACCTTCAGAAAAATCGTTTGAGTTGGTACTTAACCTAGAAGACGAACTAATCTCATAGTGTAGGGACCCTACTTCTCCTTTAGATCTCCACCGTTTCTAAATTGGTATCTAATTAGCTACCAATATTTTAACTACCAATTATTTAGATTCTAAATTTGGTAGCAAAAACATTGGTAGCTAATTAGATACCAATTTAGAAACCATTTAACAATAATAGAAACTAATTTAGAAACCATTTTATTTTTTAGTTTTTAAAATGATCTCTAATTTAGTCATTATAGCAACTAATTATTATTTTTTATCTAAATTTAGTTTATATTTCATGATTTTCTTGTAGTGTTTCTTTTTCACGTGAAAGTGATCTTAAAGAGCAAATATAGGATTATGCTTGTGTCTCAATATTTTAGTAAAAATATATTACATTTTTCCTCTTTTATATACGGTAATAATTTTTATATACGGTAATAATTTTAAGGGCATTTTGAAATTTTTATCATGTTAAGGATTTTTTTAATAATTTGTGCTATTTTTCCTTTTATTTTTATAAAACTCCATTGTCACTGAGACTTTTATTATATTAGACCCTGTTTGGGTGATTTTTTAAGTTTAAAACATAAACCAGTTTGCAGCTCTTAATTTTGGTTTCCCTTTTTCTTAGTTTAAAAAAAAATCTTGAGTCATTGGCTGATATTTGGAAATGCGTGCTAGAAGATGAGTACTATCAATCAGCCTTATACAATTATTTGAAAAATAAAATATTAATAATATCTTTCAAAAATATAAAAGTTATTTATTTGTTGTTAAAATAAATTATTTGATTCAAAGATGTCATTTTTCTCTAACATGGTTAATTACCGTAGAAAGGTAAATACAATTGAATTGTCTTTTTGGATGAGGTAGGGAGAGAAAAACCATTTTCAAATTAAAGATGAAAGTAGAATTCTTCAAAACTCACTTTAATAAATTATTTTATTTGGGGTTTATGTGGTAAAATTTGGTGGGGGAAGAGATATATGTAGTTTGACTTGACATGTATTATTGAACGATTTAATTAGTCTAATAAATTCTAGTCATACAATACTAAACTCTGTCTTATCTTAAAAGTTATTAAATGACCTACTTACTCCAATAAATTTTATTTTGTGTAATAATAAACTCTATGATATGTATTTTAAAGATATTAATATTACATTAAAAAGTAAATTTCAATTCAATTTTATAAAATGAGTTTATAAATAAGATAGAGATTTAAACACATTTATATATTATTAAATATTTTTATTTTATTTTTAATTCACTTTTAGATCTTCAACCCATTATATATAATATAATATATATATATATATATATATATATATTAATTACTTATGTCATTGAACCATACCTTTTCCATTGGAGTTTCCTTATGATACCTTCATACCCACCATAACACAAGAGTAATTGCAAAAAGAAAAAGAAGCAAATTTGAGTGGTAAAAGAGAAGAAAAAGAAAAGTGAATGTTGTATTTGGACAACTGGCATATGTGGTCTGTGGCTCAACTAACATAAGTGAAGAAACATCAAGAGAGAACTGTAAGTAAAAGGTTTTTAATCTGAAATAGCTTCTCCAACTTAGAATAATATAAGACTGAGGTTCCAAAGGTTGAACCCCTTTCAAACATCCTCATGTTTATGTATCCTCTTTGATACAAATTTCAAATAAGTTATGGTTATTGATAATAAGGATAAAGAAGGAATGAGAGGCATAGATTTTGTGATATAATATAGGAAGGCATTAAGTTTTGTGCCTTGAAATTGTTACATGAAAACAGAAAGTTATACAGTTTCCAATTGGAAGTACTTAAAAAAATATAACCTCACACTGCACAAATGATAACACTGAATACTTTCCATCACTTTGATCCGCAAAACATGAAACTGTGCAAGATCAAGGATGAAACGAGAAAGTAAAGCTTAACAATTATCTCATAACTTAGTATTTTCCTTTCAATGTGTAGGCCTTGTGTTTCTCCCTCTCTCACTCTTTTACCAAACAAAAATACAAACAAAAGCTAAAAACACTCAAGGCGTGTAACCTTGTTCTTCCTGCTGCTTCTCGTACTCTTCCATGGTGTCAAACTCATTTGGATACTGACTTTTCTCATAGTAACCTTCATTTTCAGCAGTACTCCCTCTCCCTGATTCGTACCCATTAAGGTTATAATTCTCATTAACAGTGTTCACATTATAATAGTACTTACCCTTCTCCAGGAACCTTGTGTCACTCATTCCTTCTCTCTTCCCCTCATAGTTGTTGTTGTTGTGGTAATTTCCCTTGTCATTGTAGTTGTTGTTAGAGAACCGGTCGTTGGAGTTGCTTGCGTAGCCACCGCTGTATGTGCTCCTGTACTCTTCATTATTGTTGTCATTGATGCTTAACTCTTCGTTGTTGTTGACATTGTTTCTGAACTCTTCATACTTGTTGGCATTGTTTCTGAACTCTTCATTGTTGTTGTCATTGTTTCTGAACTCTTCATTGTTGTTGGCATTGTTTCTGAATTCTTCATTGTAGTTGACATTATGTCTGAACTCTTCATTGTTGTTGTTGCTGCTGCTGCTATAGAATTTGGTTTTGGGGTAGCCTGTTTTGTAGCTCTCATCATTGAAGTCTTCATTGAGAAGCTCAAAGTTTGTGGTGGTGGTGGTAGGAGTCTCCTTGGTGGGAGAGTATTGGTTATAAGAGGCCCTGCCATACAGACCATAACCCTCTCCGCTTTCTGAAAATTCAGGCTCCGGTGCTGGCCCGGATGGTATTGTTGACCCAATTGCTTGTTCAACCGAAGGTGCTGGTGCTGATACTGGTTCGAGTGCTGGTTCTGGCGCTGGTGCTGATACTGGTTCAAGTGCTGGTCCTGGTGCTGATGCTGGTTCAAATGTTACTGGTCCTGGTGCTAACGCTGGAGATTCAACTTTAGTTTTGTGGAGAGGGTCTTTGACATTGTAGATGGTTCTGAAATGGGAGAACAAGCTGAAAAACTTGGGTTCTCTGGCTTGAATTTGGGGTGAGACAAGAAGCAGGAAGAGCAAAAAGAAAGATAACAGGTTCCCAAAAGAAGCCATGTGTGGAATGAAAGTGAAAGGTAGTGAACTTGTTGGGGTCATTTTATAGAGAGATTCAGCTGCTATAAATGAAAGGGCGGGTAGTTATGCGGGGATTGTGGAAGGGAAAAAAAGGAGTGTGGGGCATGATAATGACTTCTATGCCATGCTGCATGTGCAAGGTTTGAGAATGGCACCATTAGCATGGGAAACACAAATGTGTAGTGCTGCTGAGACAGAATTAAGGTCCAAGTCAAAAGTGTCATTTTATTTTCTTCCTCTTGTGTTCCTGAGATCACTCCTTTTTCAGGCAATTATGATGAAAATGGTAGTTGAAAAAAAGAAGGTTGTGAGTGGGAGTGTGAAACTTTGAAAAAGGGAAGCCACATCACTTATTTTCCTCATCAAACATTCAAATATGAAATTCCTTAAATTTTCTCATACTTCCAAGTTTAAAGATTCAAACTTTAGCCACATATTTAAAAAAAGAGCCACATTTCTTAATAGAATCCACAACAGATCAGTTTAGTTGGTCTCAGAAATAAGACTTAGTAGAAATCAGTGTTAAAATAAGGTAACTATGATGAAAAGAGGTTAATGTTTCAATATTATCTGATGATTATACATACCTAGCCCTAGTTCAAGAACAAGTAAACCTTAAAAATGCATTCACTTATCAATGCCGGCTGCAGTTTTAAAACAAAAAGTAAACAGTGGAGTTGTAATTAAACATGATTCGAAAAGGCATAAAAAAGAATAATGGAAGATAGGGTATGGCGTTTGCTTGAAGAAGAATCAAATTGTTGGATTTTGGAAGCAAAAATGGTAAAGTTAGGTGAATGACTAAGATGATTAGTGTGAGAAGCAGGTGTGTTTTTTTGATGTTTGATTCCTCTTGGAGTGATGTTGAAGGGACAGTTTCTTTAAGCGTGGCGTGATGAACGGAGAGAAATTGCAAAAGAAAAGGTGGGATGTGGACATGTACATGTCTTTTGGGATGCATAGGTGAAAACACTTTGACTTCCTATTTCATGTTTGACCCCACAAAAGTGGCAAATTTTAAGGGGGAAGCAGACACAACATGGGCTTAATGTCATTCGGGCATTAAAAACCCATGTTTTCCTAGTATTGGGCTAAATATATACTTTTTTGGATGTTTCTTCCTGCACCCCATTATTCTTCTTTCTGCACCTATAAAAAATGTGAAATGACGAAAATGACCCAACAATCCTATTTTGGAAAATAACTTTACATTATGGAGCACCAATTTCAGAGCTGATTCTCAAAACCCGATTTCTAGAAACACCCACATCATATCTACATTGGTAGGATATCGAGACTCTGACTCGGCACCCGGTCTAGACTGACCGACATGACCAATAACGAAACTAATCAATGACTCAACATTAGTTAATATGTTTTTATTAGGCCTAATAACAACAAAGGGTTCACGTTGATCATATAAATAAACACAGATCTGAAAAGATCAGGTACGCAATCATCTATTATTAAATATTGAGTGTCGAGTACCAAAGTTTAACTTAAGCCTAGGAGTGTCTTTTGCAGGTATCATTCAAATCCGGAGTTCAAGGAGAGGAGGAGTGAAAGAGCGAGAGTAGTAGGAGTTCATCTTAGAGGAAAGAGTGAGGCAGAGACTGACTGACCAAGGAATGGTGCAATCGTTCTCTTGGTTCAAACACCGTTTGAAAACAATTCCAAAATTTTATTTCTAGAACAATAATTTATTCTGGATTTGCTTTTCCAAACTATATTTTTTTTCATAATGAAGGGAAATTTTGAAATTTTAAAAATGTACAAAATAAAGGACAGTTTTAGAAATTTAAAAATGTATAGAATGCAGGTTAAAAAAAATCAAGTTAGTAAGAATTTGCCAAGATATTAAATGAATATTCAAATGTAATAGGTCATGAATAATTGATATGAATATTTTAATTATTTATTTTCGAACAAGTAGGAGTATTATAGTATTCAATCAGAATATTCCGGTATATTATTAGTGAATTATTTAAATATTTAAAAAAAAATATATGATTGAAATAAATATTTTGGTGAGAAAAAATTAGTTATTGAAGAATTGTCTATAATTTAATTTATATATGTATGTTTTTTTTTTTAGACCTATGAATCTGAAGTTATTTTTAAAAGATTAATTTTTTAAAATTTATATATCATGTTCCAACTTATATAATTTTTTAAGAAATGTCAAAATTATTTTTATTAATATTTAATTGTAAAATTTTATTTGAATTATACTTTAAAATTCATTTGTTATCCAAGTTTATATATTAAAGAATTGATTTAAAACAATTTTATTTAAAATTGAAACAAAATAATTGTGGATATCAGTGAATACTCGCGAATGTAAAAAAAAAAACTGTAAGTATTTTTTTTACATATACCTAATAGGTAATGAGACAAGTAATGTGATAATTTTTTAGATGATATCCGTCTTATTATCATCACTAGATAAATTTTTTTTTTAACCGTTTTACTTTTGTGTAATTCTTGATTTTGGATTAATCGGGAAATATTCTTGAGTGTTATTATAATTTTCATATTTTTTTTAGTTCAAATATACATTCCAATTAATCTAAAAGTTTAAATAATAGGTTTTATATTTTAAATAAAACAATTCAAATGAAAGCTTTTACAAATTATGTGATGAAGTAGTTCCAATTGAAAAAGAGGTCCTACCAACTGTCTTTTGTCAATAAGCATCACACCAAAGACAAAATCTCATTATTATTATAAAAGAGAAAGAGACAAAATGACCATTTTAAAGAATTAGAGATACAATATGAAAACTATGGGATGCAGAAAACAAAAAAAAACATTTTTTCTATTATTCAAGTCCAAATATTTCAAAGGTGTACTTGAACCACCACCAAAGTATATAAAGTATAAAATTTAGCAGGCTTAGAGAGAAATTAACTTTTAAAATAAGCATAACAACATTATACCATTAGTGAAGTTTTTGTTGTATATTTCAAAAGTATTACAGCTCTAGGTTGCATTTAATAGGTAACTTAGAAAGTATGATGGCACATAAGGTATATTCCATCTGTTTTTTTTATTCTCCTAAGATCATTGATTAATTTTTTAAGGTATTCAGATTTATTTAAGAATCTAACATTCTTAATTCATATGTTTTATTCATGGAAAGAAGTTGTTGAAATTAAAAAATGAAAGAGGATTGAGAATTTGTTTGTAGTTTGAGTTTTTTATGAGATTTTTTTGGTTTTATTTGAAATGCAGAGTAAAATTTTGAATTTCATGTAATGTTCTTATGGAATATTATAGATTTACACGTTGTGTTTGAGAAATTATTTATTTATAATATTTTATTAAATTAAATATGTAAAAATAGATAATATTATCAGGATATTTTGTATAAAGATTGAATATCCCTCCAATAATTTTTATTATTTTATTACTTTTTCACTGATAAAAAACAAATTTTATTCATGGAAACTTGAAAAATAAACTTATAATCTTTCTATTAAGGCTTCTTTTTCCCTTCGTTTTCTAATCTTTCTTGTTTTGTCGGTCCGAGTGGAGAAGAAAATGAATATGTTAGAATGATTTTTGTTTTTTTTAGAATAATGTGTCATTTTTACAGTTTTTATGTTTTTGTGCATGCTAATGTTATATAACTTTTATATTAAACATTTTTATTTATTTTATTATATTTTTTTTTTTATAAAAAAGTAATATTCATATAAAATTGTTTTTCTTTGCTAAAAAGAAAAATCCTTTTAAAATTTGCTAGTTCTTTCTTCTTGAGATGTTAAATAGAGTTTTTTTTAATTAGTGTTACCACTCTAGAGTTGAATTGTGCATTGTCTTTAGCTTTTTTTTCCTTTTCTTTATTAATTCACATTTTTTTATCAGCAAAAAAATACTACTTTTGAAAGTTTTGTTTAATCCATGGCTTAAGCATCAAATTAGAATAATCTATTTTAAAAATCACATTAAGATATTAATTGAAAGTTAGTTAGTTAGTTTGACTCTAAATTAGTTGCAAATTGGTTATTTATTGGATTGTTAATTAATAAGTTCTATAAAACAGAGCTAAATTCTTTCTGATTTTGTATCTTTTATCATTCTAATCAGTACAATGAATTTGTTTTATTCGTTGAGCTCTTCTATGTGTGGCCACATCAAATAAGTCTAGCATGCATCTCCTATCATATTTCTGATAGCATCCATTTTAAAATTAGAATAAGAGCTTTTCTCATTCAACTTTTCAACAACTAATTGCATGTTATAATTATTAACCCTTAATTGCACCACCTCACTGTTCAAATTTAAAACTAATAACGGGCAAAGCAAAGTAGCGAACTATGTTTTATCTTTCCAAAATATGAATTTGGAAAACTACCAATATTATTAGAATTGTTTGAATATTCACCATTGCTTATACAAGTTTTTAATTAGCAAAGTCACGTTGGAGATCCCACAATAAGTAGAGATGAGTACAAACCTTACCTTATAAGTCACTTTGATAAGGTTGAATTAGACTTAAATTTCACCTCTTAAGGTGGTATCAAAGTCATCTTAACCTATCCCAACAAGAGTTTGTTGACATTATCAGGTTGGAGATCTTACATCGACTAGAGATAATGACTTTTTATATAATATATAAGTGAGTGCAAATCTCACCTTATAAGTTGGTTTTATAAGGTTGAGTTAGGCTTACCTCTTAATACTCTTGGAACATTTTTATTTATGCAAACATCAATACAAATATAATGATCATTTGATAGTGAATCCTACCTTAATCATATATTCTTTTTAAGTATCATTAATTACACCAACACAATATCCAAAGGATTCCAAGAGCTAAAAAAAATCCTACTAGGACTTTATAAAATTTCAATAAAACATAGTAATTACCGAGATAAAATTAATCTTCACTTCCAATTATCACCTAGTTAAAAATTTGGAGGTTAAAAAAAAAAAAAATAAACTCTTGAGATCTTTCAGAGAAAATATGATTTTTTTTTTAATTCATTCAATGTCCAAATATCAAAATGAAACAACTGAGATAGTTTTCACTCAAAATTTTTTGAGTTGAGATTCTTTCTTTGTTTACAGTTGAAACATTTCTCAAATACTTTTTATTTATTTATTTATTACTAATAAAAAAAACTTCGGTTGCTAGATGAATATCTATTTATTTTTATATATAACTAATAACTTGTTTAGAATTTCAGTTGCTCTTTCATGAGCAAGTAAAGAATAAATAAATTGAAGTATTTGAGGGATACTTCAATCCTTTTACAAAAGTTACTTCTAATAGCAAGCCTACATGTCATTAGAAAAAAACACCCACATAAACCTACAATACCTAACTTATGCTTACATAGGGTTCTTACTCATCATAATAAAGCTTTATAAAAAAACATAGAGTACAAAAACTCAAACATATGTGCAAGGATAAAAGCCTATGTACTATAACAATATTGTAATTATCGGTTGACATTTCCATGTTTTCCTCCATTCATTCATTTATAACAATGTATCTACACAATGCTTTTACCTTTCATAAACTGCTTAATATATGATCAAATTGCATTCTCCATGAGGTTTCATATTGATGTGTACATTCTTGTATTTTTTCATCCACCTTCCAACAACTGTCTGACCACTTATTCTCTGCATAAGCTCCTTTTGCTCCTACTTAGATCAATATCAGGTTGTTTAATCTGATTTTGCTGGGAAAATGGATTTGGTGTCTGTGTCAGATTAAGGGAGGACTTTGGAAGGATATTATAGAGTCTAAATATGGTGGGTGGAGAAGCCTTAGAGAGCAACGAGTACTCAACTTTGATTCGCTATGGTGGAGAGATTTGAAGGAGGTTTGGGAACATGAAGTCTGGGTTCGTCCTTTGAAGATCGTTTCAGGTGGGAACTCGGTAATGGAAAGAAGTTACTTTTATGGGAAGATAATTGGTTGGGTTCTGATAGTTTGAAATACATATTTCTAAGGTTGTTTTCATTGTCAGTATCGAAAGATGCTAAGATCTCTTTGTGTGGGAATTGGGTTAATAATGTTTGGGTGTGGATTTGTCTTGGAGAATGAGACTTTTTTTATCAGGAATCTAAACTGGTTTCTCAACTTCTTGGGGTTGTTCACCTTTCGAGCCCCTCTTTGGATTACGAGGATAAATGGGTCTGGAAGGATGGTGTTTGCGCTGCATATTCTGTTAACTCAACTTATGGTTTTTTTAAAGGGCGTGTTAGAAGAGGAGTCTTCGAGTTTGTATAACTTTTGTTGGAAAATTTTGGCTTTGCCTTCAATTCACATTACTGCTTTGAGGGTCTTGGAGAACAAGATCGCTACCAAGGTCAATCTGGCAAGACGTGAGATTACGGTGGATAGCACAGTTTGTTGCTTTTATAAGGAGAAAGAGGAAACTACAAGTCGTTTGTTCTTTGAATGTAGAGTTGCTTGACTAGTATGGAATTTGTGATATGATTGGGTAGGGGTGAAGTCGGTTGATCTTCTTAAGCCTGCTTCACATTTCTTGCATTTTAACTTGATTGAGGCTCCTGCTGCTGTCAACTTAGCTTTTAGAAATATTTGGATTACTTTGATTAGTGAAATTTGGTGTCTTAGGAATAAGCATATTTTCAAGGGAGGAGTGATTGATCATTCTGAAATCTTCTCATTGGCTCAACTAAAGGTAGGTATGGTCTTGTGTTACATCCAAAGTTCCTTCTGCTTGTTTTTTCTTTTCTGATTGGTGTCTTGATCTTCTGATTTGTAAGTTTTCGATTAAAAACAAGTGATTATTGGTTGGTTGGGTTGGTGTTTTTTCTAGAGTTTGTAAGGGGCTATTGTTGTTGTTTGAACTGTTATGGACTTTCAGTCAAAGATGTATAAGAGTTGGATCACTCCCGAAGTGGTTCACATTTATTTATTTTTTCTTGTTGATAAAAAAAAACTTAGATCATACCATTTCTCCTCTGTTGACATTAAAATTGAGAAGTTGTTTTGCACCTACAAACATCACACCAGATACCTTTCTCAACTAGATTACTATGAATAACATAATAGATTCATGAATAAAGTAGAAATCTAACATACTAACAAAGTGTTACCAAAAGAGATGAGAAGGAGTCAGGCTCTTCCCTTTACTTCCGTAACAACTACAAATTTGAGTGTGAAAACTTCCTCATCTACCTGCAAGTTAAGCTAACTGCCTCTATCTTGATATCTCAACTAACAATCCAATTATTTTTATCAATAAAAAATAAATAAACTAAAATCATTTTAGGAATGATCCAACCCATGTACAAAATCGCACAGAAATGAATAATACTCCTAAAGACTTGTCATTAAAATTATAAAATAGTCTTTAATTTAATGAATATAATAACTAATTATTTTGGTATCTAAAATTAGTTTATATTTAATGAGTTTATGGTAATGTTTATAATAATTGAAAAAATCAATAACATTAATTAGTTTTTCTTAGAGATAATTAATTGACAATTGATTCTTAATATTTTAGGATATTCAGTGTTACAGTTCATTCTTCCTCGTGTTAATTATATGAGGAAGTAAAACAAGATGTAACCAATCCATTTATGCAATTTGCTTTTTTAATCATCATTGATCTCACTTCAACAATTGCAAGGGTCCTTTCCAACAAAGAATGGGGTTTTAAGAAGAAGTATTTCACAGCATTTTCACAAATTCCTCATCATTTATATTAGTCTAGTAAGATCAACTAAGACTAATACAAGATCACAGCCTTTATAAGCTCACATTGATACTACTTGCAGGTGAACAAAGAAAGTTCCAAAAGTTATATATATTTAGTATTCTCTCCCCTATTGGAGTAAGAACGTGTGCACATTCTGACATACAAATAGATGGAAGAGAACTGAGAAGTCGTCGAATTAGGGTTTTGTGGCCTTCACACTGAGAGGATAAAAGAGCATGTTCAAGCACAAGAGGGAGGGATTTTGGGAATCCCTTGTCTTTGTAGTTCACCCATTACACCATCAAGTGCTGGAGCTTTAAGGCCAAGGGGTAGTGGCAACCATGGTTTTGATAAAACATCACTAATAGCAGCATCTATGCTCTCCTTTGACTGTCAAAACAACATGCACACATAAGTTAAATTAACCATGCAACATTATTTTTATAACTCTCTCTTTAGCTGTGTCTGTACTGTTTCAATTTCAGTTTCTTACTTTTTCATAGAAAAAATAATTAGTTCCTTCTTTTTTAAAAATGAAAAATGGATTAACTTGCATAAAGGTGTGAATCCAACTCATAGACTTTGGATTTATAGACACGGGCCAACTATTAGAACGAGAGGACAGAAAAGAGAAGTAAAGTAAGAAAATGACAGAAGAAATTAATAGAGACAAAAAAAAGAGAAGAAAATTCCGTGATTTAATTTGTATGCATGCAAACATTTTCACACCCAAATAACTTAGGTTTAGTTAAATCATTGTAGTAATAGTGAGTTTGATCTTTCAAATAATAAAAAATAATTTTTATTAAAATTACGATCAAAATTTAGTTTTTTTAAAACCAATCTCCTTAAAAAAACTATTGATTGGTAAATTAAGAAATAAATTCTTAATATCATTGCTGAGCAAACAAAACAGTTTATCTATATACTGGAGATTCCATATTTGACTTCTACTACTACTGTGTAGAAGTCTATTAAATTAAATATCTATCAGATTAGTTTTTAGTTGATTAAAGGCATAAGAAAAGAATTGACATTTTCTGCATTGGATGAGTTGGAATTACCGGATGAAAGTCGAGGAGGGGTCGAGGTGGTGGTTGGGTGGCTGGGAGGCCAATGCCTGGATCTACCATTTGGAACATTGCATGGTGTGGTGGGATGCCCGGAACAGTTTGAGAACCAAATCTCTGCCAGTTATCATTCTATAGTGAGTGAACCAAACATTGCGATATTGGAACAGTAAGGTTGTTTTCAGAAGGATCCAAATTTAGAAGGAGAAGACAACATAAGTGGTTCCAAAAAAGTAAGGTCAATAGTTACCGTGGTTGTCAGAGGCTGTGGAAAACACGGTGTTCCAGGGGTTGGTGCGTTTGGAGCCTGCAGTATCAAACAAGAATATACCTGTTACTTTAGATAGACAAACACAAGAAATAGGCGCATATATGTGTATATAATTGGTTGTTTTGGAGAAAGTTTAAGTGATAATTAACTACTGTTTTTCTTGTCCTCTATGTTCAAATACAATGAATCAAGCATACAGTTTGCTATGCTAGTTGAATGTGATTGTGTTTTGAGTCAATAGTTGAATGAGTTTGAAAGAATTTTCATAGTCAAAAGAGTTAACCCGCTGATGTTGGTGCCAATAAAGAGGGTCCGGAGGCGGCGGAGATGGAGCTGTTCGCGGTGGCCAAGCCGGCCGGGACGGTGAATATGGGAGATGTTTAGGCCACATGTGGATGAAGGACTGGTCCATGGTGTGATGCCCCCATACATGTAAAGGTCTAAAATGGTGCATTGGTGTCATGGGAGGGAAACCCATGGTAGGTGCAAGCCAAGGGTTCACGTCTCTCTTACCTCCTCCTCTACCTACACTTGCTGCACCCATGAATTGTTTCCTTTGACTCCACCTTGCTGCTTCAGCTTCACGTGCTATCAAATGCTTCCTATGAGATCGATATTTCTGACACCAAAAAACTGCATATTTAGAACCCTCTTTCATAAAACTAAACTATTCTTTCATTCACAGGGTTCATTTTATGATATAAGATCCTAGTTTAATTATAACTTTTTCTGCTGCAACACATGCACAGTAATCATGCATATGTCAATTAAAAAAAGAAAAACTCATGTATTATTAAAAAAAAGGAAGACTTATGCTTAAGATTTGTCAAAGTTCTAAGTAGATTTAATATCTATTGGGATATGTGCCAAATTCTAATAACAGTACAGTATCTCACTAAAACTTACAAACCCCTCTATGCACAAATTTAAATATGTGATTTGCAAAAAGTTTCCATATCCAAAGAAAATAACAAGTAGATTTTGTTTGTTTTAAGATTAAAGGTTAATAGTTACTCTTTCTGCAAACTTAGTCTGCTTGCTGAATTTTCACTTTGAGTATTACTGTTGTACTCATTATTTTCAATGATAATAAGCTTGTTTGTCAAAGAAAAAGCAACCATATTATAATAATAATAATAATAATCTATTTTTCATTTTTTTGGGTTGACTCTTGTTGAGTTCCTGAACTTGAAATTTGTGGAAGAGATGGAATATGATTGAAGGTAGCTAGGGGGAGAAAGTTGAAGAATATGTACTTGAAGGTGGCTGGCAATGTTATGACGGGTGAGACAGTCAATTCCCATAATCTCCAAAATCCTTGAAGGCACAGCCTTATCCACTCCTAGCTGCTCCACTGCTTGCACGAATCGCCTGTGCAATTCTGGGGTCCAATCCACCTTCACACAATCCAAGAAAACACACAGCACAACCCATTACTACAATACAATACAATACAACAAGCCATTCCAAAATTCTAACACTAAGTGCATTTCTCTTTTCCTATCTCTTTAACTTAAACGCCACCCCGTGAATACTTGGACTCACTCTGCAACTATAGAAAGACCCATAATAGAGATAGAGAAAGGTCCTTGACTGAGGTTGAACTTTTCTGAAATTAGCCCAAATAAAATACCCTATGCAAGAAAATAAGAATGACAACAATAATAACAACTTACCTTTACCTTTCTCTTCCCTTGTTGATTATTCCTTGAATGGCTTGATGATTTTCTTCCTTTCTCACTTTCCTTAGGGGATGGATTCACTCCCACTGAATGAGTTGATTCATCACTTTTGTTTCCTGTCTCTTCCCCTCTACTAGACCCCGAATTGGAACCAGAATCTGAACAAAAATTGGCTGCTATAACCTCATCTTGTGTCTCTGTAATAACTATATTATTCTCATTCCTGTCATCAGATTTGTTATTTGCCACTGAAACTGATGAGACTATCTCCGATTCCTCACTGAGGGAGAACTCAGCAAGCAATTCAGGGTCCATCTCCAGATCTGGCAAGACATCTTCGTCATCGTTGATTCCCATGAATAGATCATCAAAGTTGATGCTTTCAAGCAAGTTCCCTTCTGAAAGGTCAGCAAAGTCATCAGTTCCAATGGAGAAACTTTCCATCTCCCCTTGCTCTTCATCACTTCTACTCCTCAAAGGTGACACCGCCAGCATGAATATTAATCTTGATTTCAACCTTGGAGTGAATAATAACAGAAAACAAAAAAATAAAACCCCACTTGTATGTATATAAAGCAGTGTTCACATATGCCTGTGCATGAAAATCTTGAAAGCTGAGGGATGTAAAAGAAGATGAATTAATTAGTTTGAAAATGTATGAGTTGCCTTTTATGGAAGGAAAGGGAATGTGTGAAGAAGGACCTAGCTGAGATCTCTCTCCACCACAACTTTAGGTCTGAGTATCAGAAGAGAAATATTTTCATGGTTTTTTCGGGGCGTGTGCTACTTGCAAGGTTGGTCTGCATCTATATATTATATAGTATATTTTTTATTTGTGGACACCCTTTTTTTGACCTGAAGGAAATTTTATGAAACAAAAATATACCAAGTATGCTAATATGCATTAGAGAAATAAATGCAGATGATAGGTATTATGACATGCCAAAAAAAATGTGTCAAATATTTACACATAGATGTGCATATATGTTAGTATTTTTTAGAAAATTCAGAGATGTAATCATGGACATTGGTAATTTTAGTTAGAATAACACTATTTTCATTTAACTTTTTCACAACAGTTTTTTATCGTGTTAGTTAATTTTTTCTTTCCATGACATTATGCATCTTGTATTGTGAAAAAAAGTAGTGTAAAAATAATGTTACTCAGAGTCCAATTGTAATGGATATGTATGAAGAGAGTCAATAGAAGTTATATCTGTCACTGTGTACTGTAAGATGAAACAGTAGACAGTGGAAATGAAAGGGATGTAAGGAATGGTGATGTTGGTGGACAAATTGACCTGTTGTACATTTTTGTGCTCTAAACCGATAAGGTTTATCTAGTTTTCATAATAATCAAATATTTGAAAAGCTGTAGAGTTGGATAAGCTCCTCATTATATGACTTCTCTAACCTGTTAACTAGCTAGGTAGACCCCATATTGCACTTCCACTGTCACTTGCTGATCTGCAAAGAAAATTATGTACACCAATCTGAATTCCTAAATTGACTGTGTCAATCTTTCCAATATATACACAAGACCTCAATAGTTCCTTTGTTGAAATTTTCAAAAAAATTAAATTTACATTTGAATATGTAATTTTCTTCATTGAATTAATTGATTTTATGACTGAAGCCTATTTTAAGTAAATCTTCATTCTAATGCTAATAAAATTATATATAAATACAATAGGTCACTAATGCTAAGGTAAGAAGCATGGATAAATTTATTCTACTAATTAGCTTTTAACATTGATTTATGTTGTAATCCAAATTTTAGATAAAACATCAAAGACTTTGACCATTAAATTAAAAAAATTAATTGTTATATTGACTAAATTATATATTATTTTAAAGATTAAAAATATTATTAGTATTTAAAATAATTTTTATTATTAATAAATGATTTTTAAATTAGTATTTAATTAGCTACTAGTTTTATAGTCTAATTAATAATTAATATATAATTATATAATTTGATTTTAATAATTTATAAAATCATTTGAACCAATAATAATAATAATTTGCATACTAAACTCCAATAATACTGTAGAAATTTTTAAAATTATATTTATATTCTTTATTTTTTTTCTTTTTTACTTTCACACTTGTCTTTCTTATGACTATACATAAATGTAATAGTTTGGAAAACTTAAAAGATTCTATGATTTTGGTTGATAATGAAATGATTTAAAACTAAGTAGAAGTTTGTGTTGGATTTAGAAAAATATATATTAGTGTAATCTGAGTATGAGAAACAAAATGAGTTCATATTTAAAAAAAAAAAACTAGAAAATTGTAAAGACACCAGCTATAATGGCTAATGTCTTAAAATGATAATGTGGATTTATGTTGACTCCTAATTCACATAAACTATATAAATTAAATCTCTTACCATATATTTAACACACAATCATCTAGTAATCATATTGCACTATATTGATTGATCTAATTTACTATTAGACATGGGAGTTAAATAAAAACACAGTAGACAGATAAAATTATTTAAAAAAATACTCAATTTGGGAGTCACAGTTTGGAAAATTTAGAAAAGGTGGAGGTGTGACAAAAAAAATTGGTTTCAAGGAGAAGTCTTCGCCAATTAGCACAATAAGAAAAAAATAAAATAGAAACCAATTTTATAAACTAAAAAAAATAATTGTTATAAAAACTAAATTAGAAACTATTTTAGAAACTAAAAAAAAATTGGTTTCTAAATTAATTTGTATTATTGTTAAATGGTTTCTAAATTGGTATCTAATTAGCAACCAAAGTTTTAACTATCAATTATTTAGTTTCTAAATTTGGTAGCAAAAACCTTGGTTGCTAAGTAGATACTAATTTAGAAACCTTTTAACAATAATAGAAACTAATTTAGAAACCAATAATTTTTTAGTCTCTAAAATGGTCTCTAATTTAGTCACTATAACAACTAATTAGTTTCTATTTCATGATTTTCTTGCTAGTGGAGTAGAGAATGGGGTAACACTATTTTTTATCAATATATTTAACATCATTCATTACAATCTAAAAAAGATATGTTTAGATTTGCTCAATATCCTAGAAAAATAAATGGAAACAAATTTTTATGCATATATATTATTGGAAATGTTATATATGCCTTGATTTATACTTGGCAAGACATAAGTTTTTAGTTGAATTGTTAAGAAAATATATCAAAGTAACTTAGGAATAATATTGAAAAGCTGAAAAGAAAAGTTCAAAGATATTTATAGGAGAAGAATGATAACATATTTAGGTAGACTAATTTTATAGGCAATTTTTTTTTTAATAAATGAGAGTAGCATGTAAAAAAAAATACTCAATCAATTGAGCTATAACCCAAAACATTATCCAATCATTTTAGTTTCACAGGTTAATAATACTAACATCACTTATGAATGCCCATTAAAAATACCAAATGATCATATCACTACAAGAAAAACATGAAATAAAAACCAACTTTTGATATAAAAAGTAATTAGTTGTTATAGTAACTAAATTAGAGACCATTTTAGAAAAAAAAAATGGTTTCTAAATTATTTTCTATTATTATTAAATGGTTTCTAAATTGGTATCTAATTAGCCACAAAAGTTTTAACTACCAATAATTTAGGTATAAAAAAACATTGGTTGCTAATTAGATAACAACAATTTAGAAAACATTTAACAATAATAGAAACTAATTTAGAAATCAATTTTTTTTAATCTCTAAAATGATATCTAATTTAGTTACTATAGATTCAAAATTCTTTTGATTATTTTATATAAAGATTAAAATATTCCTTAAATATTTTCATTTATTTATTCATTTTATTGATAAAAAAATATAACCAAAATTCTTAGCGACTGAAAAAGCCATAATACTTCTTGTGCCAACAAAACTACATGCAAGAATGTTATGACTAAGCACAAAAACCTATAAACCCAAAACAGAGCAAGATCTCCAACAACAAAAAATAATTTGAGATTAAACTGCTCTTGCAGCTCTCAGTCCTTGTCACAACCTACAAAACCAGAAGAAAGACTAATCACATTTAGATATTTGATTTCGCAAAAATCATTCTTATATCTACATATTTCTTTTAGCTAATTAAGAGGAATATATGCTGGAAAAGTTACATCACAATTAATTTAATAAATTGTGTGGTTGATTAAAAATCTGTTAAAGGAGGTTTTATTAATTTATAAACACAAAATAAGTTTGATAATTTTTGTGTGTGTAAAACTGAACTGGTGATATAGTTTAAATATCCATTTTGTGCCTGATATCTGAATGGCATGGGGATTTAATTAGGAGATGGGTTTATGGCATGAAAGTGAAAGCATGTGTGCGTGGATGAAGGGACCATTGGAGGGAACACTTATTAATTGACATAGTTTTGATAGTACTATGCAAAAGAAGACACAACTGTCTTTACTCATGGTCCTGAATTCTGATCTCTCCTCGGTGAAGGTGGACACAAAAACTGTGTCAAAGTAGAAAAAAAATTATTGCTTCTGCTCAGTCATTACATGTCATTACCAGGAATGTGAAATGCTGTCCTTCTCACTCAGGTCCCCACATAAGTTCATGTTCTCTCTCTCACACACTCCCAGACAATCCAAAACCATGCAACTCACTCAGACCCACCTCAATAATTCAACTCCCACTTCTATCATATCCTCACACAAACATTAATATATATTTCCCTCCATTTAACACATTTATTAGGGCATTATTTATAGCCCTCCACTTTCCCTTTTCAACTTTCGATCATTCAATAATGATATTTCTGCACATGGGATCGATACAAATGTTTTATTATGTGCATATGCATGGCGAAAATGTACTTCTGCATAATAGTCTTCAAAAGTTCAGTGTTTCATATTTTTTACAGAAGTGGTAAAATTAATAAGAAGTTATTGTACTGTCTGAACCGGCACAAACTGCAAATGCTTTCATCCAATTATAGTTACTTTAACGTCAGACAATCTCTCTAAGGAGGGAAAGTTATGTCAGAAAATTTGAACCAGCACTTGGTAAACAAGATAAAGGTAATATCGAATTCTTAACTACTTGTGTGTGAGTTTGAATTGATATATATAATATGTATCATATAGTAATCATCATGTTATACTTTTATTTGCATTATGTTGTTTTTGAAGTGTTATCTTTGCCGTCAGATGTTTGGTAGAACAGCTTGGCCTCACGCAAACTGACAGATAAATTAATTTATATAACTACAATGAAAATCATAAATAAGAATGCAGAAATACTGAGTTTTTTTTAATTAAAGTGTGCAGTTTAATGCCTTTATTATAAGCAACTTCATTTTTCTTCCCTAAACCAATCAGAATTTTGAATTGAATTTCTTTTAATTTCTCAAACAAAATCTTCTCCACTTTTACCTTTTGAGTTAAAAGGATTTAAGAAAGACTTTGGTTTCAATGAGCTTGAAACATAATGATTAAACCATATATCTTTGGTAGATAATGCCTCAACACCATTCCATCTAGTGTCTTCTTCCAAATTAAAATTACTATTTTCAAGTAAATTTGAAAATTTATAAAGAACTTCTAATTTAGACAGAATTCATTCACTTTTTTTTTCTAAAAGCAACCAGTGGAGTTTTTTTAGGAATTTTATCTCATAACTGTTTAACTTTGGTTAGAATATTCACAAATATTTATTTAATCTATTTATGGGCTAATTTTGGTTGTTTTTTATGGTTGTAAGAGTGTGAAGTTAAAGAAAATCTTTTTTTATAAGAATTGAGAAAACCTTTTTTATAAGGATTCAGACATCCTTCAAATGTCTTATTTTTATTTATTTTAGATTTAAAAAAAAAACTCACAAATATTTAATCCCATACTTTAAATGTTCAATCCTTGAAATTTGTTAGAAATTTTAAATCAATTAGAAATCATAATATATAACTTGGCACATACAAACTTCATCTTAAAAAACTATGAGATGAAAAATTGTCCAATCAAACAATAGAATTTTCTTATATCTAAAATTGTTTACTTATATATTCGATTTCTATATACTATGCAAATGGTGTAAATCAAAATTAAATACAAATATATTAAATTAAAATTAAAAACCATAGATAAATTTTTATTTTTCAAAATAAGTATTTCTAAGTAAAAAAACAAGTTCATTTAAAAACCCAAACAAAGTTTTAGAAACAAAAAATGAAATAAAATTCCACTGAAGTCGTCATTGACTACAGGAAACCATTTTCATAACTTTTGTTTTTTCAAAACTAAAAAAAATCAATTAAAAAAAATTTAAATGTGTTTGCATGATTTTAAAATAAAAAACATTAATCAAATAGAAATTATGATTCTAATCGCGTTTCTTAAAAAAAAGTGCTTCTAAGCACAAATTTAATGTTAAAAATTTGTTTTCACTCATTTCTTTATTCAAAATCATACATCTTTTAAAAAAAAATTACCAACTTACGTAATAACAAAATAAAACTACAGCACTTTTGTAAAAGAAATCGAAATAATGAGCATAAAATTAAGAAGAGACAGTAGTTCAGAAATAATTGAAGAAGTTGAGAGAGAGAGTTACACAGAGTGATAGAGTAACAACAATGGTTCTGAAAATAGATAGAAAACGATTTACAGAGGAGGCACAGCCACGCACCACATTGAATCTGTATGTTTTGTTGATTTGGAAATGATATTTAAAGATCTGGCCCTAACCCTTTTGCGGGTATTGTGGAGATGAACATTTTGTCTTTCATGCATGGAAGTATTCATGCATCTTTTGTGGTGATGGGTATTTTGTTTGCATATCGAATCCGTATATATGTAGAGCTGTTTGTATACGTCTACACATACGTATAAATCTGTACATACAAGAAGAACCACGTAGTGGCACCATCACCTTTTATGTAGACAAAGTTCCTAGTTAATTTGTGGGGCAAGGAATGAGACATGGAATAATAATAAGGTTCCACGATTACACCCTCAGTAGTAAAAAACTGCTTGTTTTTCTGTCAGTTATAAGGTTTTTTTCTTACTGTAATTTAAATTCACCATGGCAACCGTAGCAAACTGAAACTGAGACTCGTTCTAAGGAATTATAGCCTGGTGGTTTTGAGTTGATGTTCACAATCTCATAAATAAATTTAAATGTGTATCTTGATCCATGAAGATTATATTGAAGTTGATAACAGATGATCACAAAACTGATTTTCTTTTTCTTGACCATAAAAAATTATTTATTTACATACCGATTATTATATACGGATCCAAATTCGTATGTAAAGTACACATTATATACAGATATTTATATACAGATATTTATATACGAATTTAATTCAGTATGTAAATAGACATTATATACAGATAAATTAAAAGTGATTACAAACAGATTTAATTCATATGTAATTTTGGCATCATGAAATGAGAATATTACATATAAATTTTATCTGTATATAAAATATTACAAATTTAAAAAAAGCGGGAATAATTACTAAAGTGTTTTCCATATTTCAATTCCTTCCTTAACACTCTTTTTACCCAAAAATCATTTTCCCCCTTCCATCCACAACATACTCTTTTTCCAAATTTTCCCTCAAAAATTGTATTCTTCAAAACTTTAGTTACTCGTTTTGAAACCCTTGAATCCACTCATTTCTTTGAACCCTCTGATTTCTTTGAGCTCTCTTTAATCCTATTCTTCAACACTTTCGTTCCTCAAATATTGTACTAAAAAAACCCTTGAATCCTTTAATTTCTTTGAGCTTTTTGGAATCCACAGTTATGTTTATTTATTCTCTTTCGAAAACCCTCTCATTCTTTTCTTTTGAACCCTCATCCAGACCTTTACCCTTCTATACCCTTCACCATATCATTTAAAACATGTACTCAACACAAAATTTAAAACCCAACATTGCCTTTCACTTCATTTTTGTTTATGAATGCAAAAATCTAGAAGTGATTGTTATATACTCTGGATTTTGATATCCAGAAGGTCATTTTTGTACTTCATTTAAATTTCGGATGACGATATCTGAAAGTGAGTTATAAGTTCTGGATTTCTATATCCAAAATGGTGTGCTGTAAATGGTGCTAAGGATCAATATCCAGAAGTCATTTATTTTGCTTACAGATCTTGACATCTAGAAGGTCATTTATGTTGTCCAAATAAACTTCTGGATGACGAAATCTGAAAGTGACATATTAGTTCTGCTTGCATATCTGGAACTTTGTGATTTGACTTACAAATAAAAATATTTGGAAGGCAAATTTTTTTAAATCATTAAAGGCAGAACTAAGATTTCAAATTCATGTAATGAGTGCGAATTTGAATTGATATAGTGCAAGGAGAATCAACATCTGAGTCAAATAAGCTTTTTATTACATAAAAGTAGAAAAGTATAATTAAGTATTTTATTTACTTAAAAAAGGAAAATCTGAAGATAAAAACTACGAAGACTTGGATGAGGTTCTATATATGAAAATTTTCATTAATATTGTATACGTCTCCCATTTATTTTTTATTTTTTTCCATAATATATCCATCTTAAAAATATTTTCCTAAAATTATTGTAAATTTTTTTTCTCAAAACTATCTTATTGCATTAAACATGACGAATAATTTAACATTAAGTATTTTTTTCAGTTACTAATAAATGACATTAATGTTGTTCATTAATACGGAATCAAATTCTTGTGATCAACTTTCTAAGAAAAATATATTGATGACATATATGACATCAATTGAAACCATTTTGTTTTTCTAAATTTAACCATATTCTTACAATTATCCTTCTCTATAATAAGTATATGAATAATATGTAATTACACAATTACTTAATTTTAATTTATTTATTTATCAATTAAAAGGATAATTGCTTTTTAATTTTTACATTCTCAAATCAACTAACACATTTTTTTTCCCTCTACTTCATCTCTCTTTCATTTTTCTTTCCTCAGACTCTCTTTTATTATTTTTCTTCTTTTCAACGCAACGTAGGTTAGAGTATATTTTTTTATGTTGATAATTGAACGTGTAGATGAATCATTTTTATAGCCCAGATGAAAAAGCTTGTAGGATCTAGAGAAGTGATCTTAGTGGAGACATGAGTTTTTATCTTATTGAATACAAAAATTTATATTCTAAATAATAAAATCTAGAATATAAAATTGACATTTTTGAAACTTGTTTGTATACTATATTCTACAATCTCATATATAAATTTTAATTTATATTTTAGATTATAAATTATTAATATACTATATTTTAGATTTTATATAAATTTTGTCTTTCATATTGTAGAATTCATAAATTTTTTATTGTTAATTTCGAAATCCATTAAATTTATTTTACTATATTTTAAATTGTATAATTCAGAAGTTTTCTAATTACATAATTCAAAACTAAAAAAATCATTAAAATATTTACAGAAAGATATTTTTGAAATTAAAATAATTATGAAAATGCAAAAAGAAAATATGGATGTGTAAGGGTACAAGAAGAATTTCTCTATTCGGCTTACCACAGGCCCAACTAATCCATGACTCCTAAAATATCATAATTAGCTATTATTGAATTAAATGTTATTACAAAACAAACGTTTGCCCATGTTTTTAAGTAATAATTAAATTTAAATTTGTTAAATACGAATGATCTAAATATTTTTTTACTTCAATAATATGTAAATAATTAAAGGAAGTATGTAATAATAAAGAACAAAATGGACATTTTAAAAAATATGGGGGTATAGTAGGAAAATTTGGGGGTTTTAGGAAGAAGGAGCTGATTCTTGTAATTTGCATAAGATAGACACCGCTCAGCTAAATACTTGGTCTACTGGGCTTTAGGCCCAACCTAACCCCCTCCTATATGTTTTTCTCTTTTGCACCTCTATGCTTTTCTTTTAGCACTCCGACTTTTTAGATTACAAAATTCGAAAGTTAAAATGTATGATTTTTTTTAATTTTAGATTGTGCAATGCAAACATAATATAAATTTTGCATTGCACAATTTTGTATTTCAGAATATGTAATCTGAAATAGAAAATTTGTATTTTGAATTATACAATTTAAAATATGTATTTTTAGATTGTATAATTTGAATGGCAAGTTTGAATTTCATATTATAACATCCGAACTACGAAATTTGAATTTCAAATTATATAAATTAGAATACAAATTTTATATTTTAAATTAAAAAATCCTGAATACAAATTTGTATTTTGGATTCTACATTTTAAAATAAAAATTTTGTATTTTTACAATTATATTACAAATTTTGTGTATTTTATATTACACAATTCAAAATATAAAATTTACATTCAAAATTGTAAAATTCATGGATACTTTCAAAATTTTTGAAACTATGGGAAAATCATGGAGGTGTAGGAAAAATTGCCTGTTTGCCATGAATGGTGGGCACCTTGGCCTATTTAAATCTTTGTTTAAGAGTAAAGTTGTAGTTTCCAACATAAACTTGGTTTATTTAAATTATTTAAATAAGAAATTTAATATATATATATATATATATATAATATTTAAACATGACTTCAACTTTAACAAAAGAAATATAAAATGATGTTTAAAAAATGAGATGGAGAATATGAATGGAAGAAATAAGAAAATAATAGGATAACATAGAAAGGTGAAGTTGGTTGTGAGGCAGAAGGAAGTAAGAAGACGGCCAACAACCAACGATGTGAATGCAGTCCATGAACCACACAAGGAAACTTCCAGAGACTGAAATACCAAAACTAACCCAACAACCCTAATGGGTGACGCATAAATTGGCAAAAGTTCGCGGAGGGTATTTGTGTCCACAAGTGAATGTTCGAAGACGCTACTCGTTATTATTATCGTGCGTAGAAATGGTCGTACGCGTGACGGTGTCTCTCTTCAAAATCTAATTTGAAAAATCAACACAACACGATACCACACGCTTATTCGGTTATATAGCCAAAATATCACTTCTCCTTATTTTTTCTTCACATTCACAGAAGCAAGTCAATTTCAGAAAGAAACTGCAGAGAGAAGTACAGAGACATCATGGGAGAAGAAGGTTGCGAATGTAGGCCACTTGGTTTCTTGATCGGATTGCCCTTTGCTCTCTTGGCCTTGATTTTATCTCTTGTTGGTGCTGTTATCTGGGTTTTTGGGTATGACTTTTCTCTCTCTCAAATTTCCTATCTTTTTTCTGGTTGGTTTTCTAAGAGTAAACAGTATCTGGGTTATCGTCATTGTTTTGTTGTGTTTTATGAATTTTCTTAGTTTTGCCCCAATTTGTGTGAATTTTGATTGTGGTGATGGGAACTGTGCAGATCTATATTGAGTTGTTTGTGTCCATGTTGCATTTGCTGCGCGGGATTGGCGAATTTGGCTGTGAGTCTGGTAAAGCTTCCAGTGAAAGTTCTGAGATGGTTCACTCGACAAATTCCTTGCTAGACACTTTTTCATTCATTTGTAGCAATTGTTGGGCTCTTTGCCCTTTTTTAATTTCTTGGGATTTTCCTATTCTTGTGATTCATTGGATTAGTTACTATTATTGACCGTTTATATTTCATTCTTTCTCTTCCTCTAAATTACGCCTCTCTCTCTAGAAAATCAAAATAATTCGATGTTGGCATTTCATTCAGCATCGGTAAGATGAAGTGGAACGCCGATTTAGAACAATAATGGTTTGAGTGTTACAGTTTCCTAAAGAAACATGATTTTGGCAACTTTTGATTATTCTCAGAATTTCTTATATCTTGTTTTAAATCAATTTTTTATAAAATATAAATCAAAGTTTATCTTACCGATTCAATTTATAAAATAAATATTGTTTCCTGTCCGTGACAACTAAGTCGAAAAAACGGTTTGCCTTTTTCCCTTAAGTTTGGTCGCTCACGTTTAGGTTATTGATTGTATTCTTTTGAAATTTATAATAGTAATGATTATTTAAGTTATTAGTGAATATAATTTGGTGTAAAAAAATTGAGAGGTTGACTTCTTGAATATTTTTTTAATTTTTTTTTTGTTATAATGTATTATGTCCTTCCATTAATTTTCATGGTGATATTTAGAAAAAAATAATTCTTTTGAGGTTGTCAAATCGGAAACATGGCCTAAAAATACTCTAAAGAAAAGAAGATTTATATTTTGTAGAAGAGAGAAAAAAATAAGAATGAAAAAAATCTTTGAATTTTTTTAGAGCAATTTGTTTTAGTTTGTTGATTTGAGTGTAAAATTTTTTTTTTAGTAAATATCTAGTTACGGATATAATGTGATGGGTGGTAATGGTAATATTATTAAATAAAAACTAAATTTAGAGATAAATAATTAATTATTGATTAAATTAAATATTATTTTACTGGCTAAAAAATTATTGGTATTTAAAAAAAGATTTTGTTATTAATACACTACAAGAAAAACATGAAATAAATTAGTTGTAATAGTAACTAAATAAGAGACCATTTTATAAACTAAAAAAAATTGGTTTCTAAATTAGTTTACATTATTGTTAAATGGTTTTTAAATTGGTATCTAATTAGCTATTAAGGTTTTAACTACCAATTATTTAGTTTTTAAATTTGGTAGCAAAAACCTTGGTTGCTAATTAGATACCAATTTAGAAACCATTTAACAATAATAGAAACTAATTTAGAAACCAAATTTGTTTAGTCTCTAAAATGGTTTCTAATTTAGTCATTATAGTAACAAATTATTTTTGGTCTCTAAAATTGGTTTTTATTTTATGATTTTCTTGTAGTGATATATTTATAAAATAATTTTTAAATTAATATCTAATTAGCTGTCACTTTATAATTTAAGCTAAGTGGTAGCTAATTAGATACCAATTTAGAAATTAGTTTATAAAATTTTATTAATAATATAAACTACTTTAGATACCACTAACCACTACAAGAAAAATGATTTTTAATGGAGTTACATCTAGCATTTACGGAGGCTTTAACCCATGCTAAGTGAGTTACCAATATTTTGCTTTTCCTCTAGAAGATTCAACGTCGTTGATGGATAACTGACGATTTTTACTAACCCCTGAAATAACAATTACTTTCTAACGGTTTTTTGAACACCATTACTTCTAGCGATCTTGAAATACAAACACCAGGAAATTACAAAATTAAGTTACCTTTTGAAATACACTTTTGCATTCCTATCTGCGAATGTAGGATGTAGGCAAGAAAAACATGCCAATTGCATATTTTCTAAGTGGTGGATATCCACAACCTGCAAACAACAAACCTCTTAGAATCATTAGCCTCAAGAGACAACAAGTTAAAAGAAAGTAATAACCTACTATATCGTAACTATATTAATAATCTACTTCCATAAAAACCTCATTCATTCTGATTAACATCAACCGCTTCCATCTATGTTGTAATAAATATTGTGTACAATAAAAAAAATACAAGAAAAATAACAAAATATCCTTAAACAAGAGAGGAACCAAAGAGACCCGAGGCACCAAACCGCTGAGCATATACTCTTCCTCCTCCCTAGGATCAAAGTCCTTGGTGACGCGAAACGAGAATTCCGAGATGCGGAGAAGGATCTTCTTGTCGGCCTTAGAAAATGTGGAGGGAGAGCTAGTAGCGGAGGCATCCTCGGGGAAGAGGTTCTTAACGAGGTCGTTGTAATCGATGGAGGGGTAGAGTATGGTTTGCAAAGAGGATGAATGATTGAAATTGAGGAGAGGTGAGGGAGCATTGAGGTTAGAATCATTTGCTAGAGGGAATTTCTTTTATTAGGATTTTGAGAACTCATGGGAGAAGAGTGAACATGTTGCAGTAATAAAGTGTTGAGTTTTGTAGAGTGTGAAAGGGAGGGATGAGCTTAATTAAGAATAGTAAAATTAAAATAATAAAAAAACTTTACTTAGATTTATTAGAAAACCCGTTGATATTTACCACGATTTTAAAAACCTTTACTATTTGGTTGTCTTACTAGAGGTTAAATTCCTTTTAAAATTATTATTTTTATAATAAATTTTTTAGTTTATAAAATAATTTATAATTTATTTAATATAGTAATTAATTAATTATTTTTTAAATTAATTTTCATTTAATAATTTTCTTGGAAATATTTAAAAGTTAAAGTTTGAAATCATTTGAACTTGTGTTGGTAGTGGTTGTAGAGTAATAATACTTGATGGTGATTTTGTGATTATGTATTGGGATGTGTTCAGATATAAGATTATTAACTAGGTTGGTGAAGAGAAAATATATGGATTTTGGTTTCATTTGGTGGATATATTGTTAATTCATCTACTATGCATAATCTTTGCTAGGATAGAAGCTTTGTATGGAATGAAATTATTCCTTATGTGGATGATTTAGATTTCTTTGAGTTTTTACTTGTTGCTTCTTTGATTTTTGCTAACATAGAAGGATTGAATAATGAACTATATTTTGCGTGCACTAGAAAGACTTAGATGCAATCGATATGGTCTTTAACTGCTAACATGAATTTCTGTTAAGAATCTTACTAACGAAAAAACTTATAAGCTTGATGAAAAAAATTTAAGAACTCATTTACATGAAACAATTGTTCAAGAATTAATCAAGACTTCAATCTTTTAAGGACCATTTAGATATTTACTTTACGAAATTTATAAGAGTAATGGTTATATATAACTATAGCTTTTTTTAGTAAAATATAAGGTTTAGTAGTTCAAGGTGGAAGTAAGTGGCTCATTGTTACCATATTATTTGAAATCCTTGGATTAATATAAATAGTATAGTATTATTACACATAATTTGCATCAAAACCTTTTCCACTTTTTTTTTCTAGGCAATACATTCATTACTTTCATCAACGTCTTCATACCTTTAATGTCATCTCCATTATTTTTACACTAGATTTGCTCATTATTGTTGTGGATGGAAAGGTGTAGATGGTAAAAGACTTACCTAGTTTTTTTCCACTAATTAGAAAGGAAATGGAAGGATGAGATAATATTGTACTCTTCTCTCAATCAAGACATTAAACTAGAAAGGAAATACATGTGGTGTGTGGTCACGAGAGAGAAAGAAGAAGAAAAAACAAAAGTGAATAAGATGAAATTAGGGGTGATTATGGATTTAATTGAATTTAGATCCAGTTTAATCATACAATTGATTTAGATTTTTTCAATTAATTAAAAGTAGATTGAATATAGACTCGAACATGAGATCTAACGATATAATAAATTTCCTTCAGCTTCTCAACACTAGATGTTTTAATCTATGTAACTTAGACCATCAATAAAGTTAAGAAATCTTTGTTACATCACATCTCATACACAAGTATGTCATTTCATGTATGTGTATGCATGTCATATACTTTAACTAAAACAATAATCACTCAAGCACACAATTTAATAATTTTTATATATAACATACATATGCACAAAACACATACATTCAGAAAGACCATAAAAAGATTACTTAAATAAGGAGAAATCAAACGATATTTTCACTTGTTAAGCGAATTATGAGAAGAAATAATCATTAGAGTGACTCAAATGATACCTTCACTTAGCGAATTGGACGAAACCTTTTGTACTAACACGTGGATACTTATACATAAATATATCTCCCTATATTTTTGAAATATGCACCAATCTCAAATCACAAGACTCTTCCTTCCAAAATTGGGAATTCATCATACATACATCTTAAGACTTAATAGAGGCTAAAATTTAGATAAACAAGGGGAAAACCCTAGTATTACAAATAAAAATGGAGGTTATGGACTTCACATGATCATGGAAAACGTTAGACGCACAAACAACTAACTTTATTCAGATTTTGCATGCTACTAAGGAATATCAGATGCACATGCAAAAAATATTTTTTAGTTTTGCATGCAACTAGAGTACATTAGACACAAATGTAACCGAAATATTTCAATCTCAACATGCAACTAAAAAATATTATACGCAACGATAACCAATATTATTTAGATTCCTCAAATTGCTGGAGAACATCATATGATGTAAATACAACTAGTGTTTTTTTTTTCTTTAAAGAGTTTTACTCTTACATGAATCCTCATAACTTTAGACCCAATATGTAACTCAAGACCTTTAAACCTAACATGCAAAGAAAGGTAATGTTGCATGAATTTAGAAAGGAAGAACTATATCTTTAAATTTGCAAACTCAAGATTATCTAAGGTAGATTTTCTTACTTAAACTTTTTTTCTCTTCTAAGAAGATTTCCGTCCACACAATAAGTTATTAGGAACTTCAAAGCCTCTCTGAAGGTTGTTTTGCTGATAAAAATGTTTGGCTTTACAAATATGATAAGATAGAATTAATGAGGTTAAAGAGAACATAGAGAAAATTAAAAAAAAAAAGAGAAGAGTTTTATATGCAAGTAGAGAAATGATAGGGGAGGAAAAAAAAGGTCATACAATACCTACTAAGAAAAATAGTATGTGTTAAATTAGTTTTGTTTCTAAAAAGTTACACATTTTTCTTTCTTTTATCCATCTTTAATTTAGAAAAATAGTTAGATTTATTTTATCTAACTTTTTAGAATTTTAATAACACCAGTTTATTATTTTATTTTATTTTGTTATAATCAAGGAAATTTATTATATTTCTTAGTTTCTGTAAAATAGTATTAAAAAATTATGTATTTCAAATTGTGTGTCTCTATAGATTGTGTTTTAAATTATTTTATTTGACTTTGTACGAATAATAATTAAATTTATTTATTTATATTATTATTTTATCTATTCCAAATTAAGCAAAAGAGCCATTCAAAATTCAAAGACCTAGATGAAGGAGTCCAAACATCACCAAATTTTAGTATGAGTTTAATAAATTTTAGGGATCAATTTTTTCAATTGATCCCACTAAGATTGATGATAGAATTATAAGAAAATGAAGAAAATAGAGAATTTTTAGAATAAATAGAAACTTATTATATTTGAAAATCGAATAAGTAAAAATGGTTTTTGACTTATGAACTACCGCAGAATATGATCAGATTCTGAAAGAGATGAGTTATGTGGAAACAACATAAAGAAGGCAGAGAGAAAAAAAATGAGAAAGATGGAAAAGAAAAAAAATGTAGAGAGAGAATGGGATCAGGGGGTTACACTTTGGATATAATTTCTTAAAAGTTTGTTACTGGACTTGATTTTAATTCATAGGATTATACAGATGTTAACGCTTATTCCTAAGAATATAAGAACATGAATATATACGTGGCAATAAAAGATGAACAAAATTGGAACAAGGAAACAACAATTCAATTCAAAAATTGAAAGGAACAAAAGAGAAAATATAACGAGGAAGAACTTATGATTCAATGAAGGAACCACACAACTTGAAGATTCTTTAAGATAAGTGTTAAATTGAGTTCTTACTTGATATTATGATTCAAGATAAGACCCAAGAAAAAGATAATTATATCTCTTTTAAAGACATTCTAGAAACACTCTAGAAATAATTCTCTCATTCAATATATTCCAAAAAAATATTTACAAATAAAATGAGTGGTTATTTATAGTCAAGGGTGTCACCCAAACTAAACCTAGATGAAATTCAAATATTTTAAAAATAAAATGAAATATAACCTAGTAGCCTTGTATAATTGGATGAAAAGTACAAAGTTTAAAGAGGAAGAGTTTAAATTTCAAATTTCAAATAAAAAAATAAATGAAAATCTCCAATTGGTCTAAAATGAAAAGTATGCTTCTCATGCTTAGTCATGTTTTTCTTACTCATTTGCATGTGTTGTACCCTCCTTTTGACTTTTTTTTATCTTATATATTAAAAACTCCCAAATGGACTTGATGGTCTTCATGTTCGCATTTCTTTCTTTATGTTTTACTATTTCTACTCCCTATATTATTTGGGCTTAATAGATCCAAATGCAAAATTTCTAAATGTAACTATTTTTACAATGAAATAAAAAATGAAAATAAATTTCTAATTTCTAAATTTTACAATCAAAATAATATTCTATTTACAAACATTTATTTATTTAGTACTATTTAAGAGTTTCACTATTAATACTCATCATGTGTTGAATGCTTGAGTGAAGTGTATGGCGATGTGCATGGATTGTAGATCTTTGGAGAATCTAACCACATTGAGGGCATTCAAGTAAAACCTTTCCAGTCAAGAACACTAGTGAAAGCCTGAGAAAACTTTGGAATATGCTGGAAGGATTACAACACATGTATATTGATCATGCCTTATATTAGGGAGTGGGTGCTCAAGGAACAAGTTGAGTGTTGGAGAAAACAAAGTACATAATTGAATTAAACTGTCAAATTGCATCTTGCTTAAGCAATGGATGATCACTGAAGTAAGATTGTCTATTCTTATGTACGGGATGTGAGGTTGCTCAAGTGAGGGACACTCACTTAAGGGATATAGTGCTATAAGAATGTATATATATATATTGTTATGCATGTTACATTGATAATTAATGTTAAATATGTTGTATATACATTTATGGGTTAATTATGTATATTTAAAATATACAATTATTATATGTTATAATGTTGATATGTATATGATGATAATCATAAGGTGAGAACATTATGGGGTATGTATATATGAGGTTATGTGTGTGTGTATAAATTGGTATCTTTGTGATATGCTGTGGGGGGTGGTATCAACCTATGTGGTGAGGAGCCTATATGGAAAAAGGCATATGTGGTGGAGTGTTAAGTATATAATCTCATTAAGTAAATAAGGTTCAATTGGTTATTTGATCACATAGATTAATACATCACATTGTGAGAAGCTAAAGAAGGTTAACATACTTGGATAAGTAGGTGTATAAATTATCATGCCAGGGGTAAATGTTAGTTTCGGTGGAGCATTCTTAGAAGTAATGTGTCTTATGGAAATTATTAGGAAGGTGACTAAGGATTCCACACCTTGTTGATGGTGTTTCAACTTAATATATTCATTGAAATTGTTGTTAAGGGATACTTTCACCTTGTTGACAATACAAAAGTGTAATTTGGGAGTTTTGTGATGTATATATTGTGTGTGAAAATGTATGATGATATGTACATTTATTGTGTTTATTGTGTGTTGATATATGTCATGTATAAGAAGTTTAAATTAAATTAGTTCATCTTGTTAGAACTGGAGGCATAAACAAGAGGGGGTGAATAGTTTTTGAATGATTTTCGCAAAGATTGAAGGTAGATTGAAAAGCTCTAAAAATCAACCAATTGATTTTCTGTTCAACTCAATAATTTTTTTGTTTTAAGTTTATTTCCATAAAATCAACCAATTGTTTTCACGAAACAACCGATTGTTTATACCAAAAGAAATTAAAACAATGTTAAAACAATGTATGAGTGTAGGGATAGAGAGAATCACACAAGATGTTTATACTGGTTCACTCTTAACCAAGAGCTACATCCAGTCCCCAGCTAACCGCTGAGAATTCACTATGTAATCAACCCTAGATTACGAAACACACACCAAGAGTGATGATCTTGAGCCTCTCAAGAACACATACCACTCTTTGGCAAAACAACAATTTCCAGAAACACCTTTCTGAAACTTTCCTACACAAAAACACACAAAACTACAATATTCAAGAAGAAGAGAATAGAATACACCAAGGTATTCAAAGCTTTAAGTTCAGAAGAATACAAAACACAATCCTATTCTACGCATTTGAGATGATCCAAAGCTTTTGAAGTCTTGAAAGACGTTTTCAATAATCTCTCTTTCTTAGTTAATACAAAAGAGTGTTAAACAACCTTTATATAACCTCAATCAAGTGGTCAAAGCAGTTAAATCAAAAACCAAAATCAATTGGAATAATTTAAAACATTTTAAAACACTTAACATAATTCTTTTATGAAAACAACAAGTTGTTTTCCAAATCAACTAGTTGAAATAATTTTTTTTGTTAAGGTTTTCATAGAAACAATCAATTGATTTATCGAAACAACCGCTTGATTCTGTTTGACAACAAAGACAAAACAAAGCTAGGCTTTTCCAAACATTTTAAAAACCACTAAGTGTCAAACAACCGGTTGATTTGACATTTCAACAGGTTGAAACTTCACACCCTTTTAGAAAACCCATCTTTTCAAAAATGTAAAGATTCAATTGAACTTAGATCATCTTATGGAGTGAATTAACAAGTTTCAAACTACTAAACAACACACACACATCAACAGGGTCTTCAAGCTTTCCACTTGGATTTGGAGACATCAAAGCATCTTGTTCAACACATCTTTGTTTGTTGACTATTATAATCATAAGTGGTACAAAACCATATAATGTTGTAGACGGTAACAATGAAATTAACGATGAATATTTATATCTATATATAATAATGTTATAAATATTTTAATATCATATATATATATATTACATATACAATAATTATTATATGTTATATTAATTATTGACTTGTATACATAAAAGTTTGTAACGTTAAAGAAAATGATTGAAAATTAAATTTTGCTTACTAATTAAAAAAAAATGTGTGAAACTCATAGTTTCTATAAAAGATATAAAAAATTAGATGATAAAGAAAGTAGAATCTCCTTTTCAAAAGATATTTTCTATACTTTAGGATTATATATATTTTTTCTTTTAAAATGATAACTTAAAAAACTAATTTTATTATGTGTAAGAATCAAACTATTTTGTCTAATAGTAGAAGTAGTTAACATGAGATGAGATGAAGACTAAAAAGTTTATTGTTCAAGTTAAAAAGTTTATAAATAGAAAAATTAACTATTCAAACTTCATTTTATGAAAACCATTATGTCTCTAAAACAATTTTCATATGTCTTCTTTCTGTTGAAGATGGATGTTGTCCCTTCAAGACAAAGTGTTTGATGAAGCCAAATGTGTAATTTTCCTTAGTGTTTGTATTTGCTTTAAGAATGTCCTAGGTATAGATTAGAGGTTGTTTAAAGTGGGCTTTTTGCTGGGTAACCCACCTCTTAACCCCTGACCATGTGATAAGAGCAAACACAAGTTTTATGAAAATGTTTTTCACATGTTTTGCAAAAATATTCTTTACTGCATAGAAAATGAATTTGTTCTTCTCTAAATGAATAGATTCTTTTCTTAAACTGATGCCTTGATTAAGTGTTTTTTAAAATCATGTTTTATGCAACAAGTATCTTGACTAAGTCTTCATTAAATCAAAACAATTGTGTTTCACTTGTTAAAAAGTTCTTGTTATCGTTTTAAAAATGAATATGTTCTTCTATAAATGAATAGATTCTTTTTAGTCTGGTGCCATGTTTCTCTGAAATGGTTTTTTCACAGCTTTATCTTTGCACCAGGGAGTTTGACTAAGTCTCCTACATATAACAAAATCTCTCACTGCTCTCAAAATAAATCTATTTTTTTTTCAATCTGTTCTTTTTATAACTGTTTTTTGAAAATCTGTTATAAAATGTTTTTATAAAAGGAGAGTTGTTTCAGACTTGAAGTTAACGTTGAGAAAACAAGTTTTAAAACAGAGATTGAGTGTTTTGCATTGATTAAGTACGTGTTCTCGAAGGATTTTCAAAACCAGAAACTGTGCTTGTTCTTGCTTGGTTCTAAGGCTTGGTTGGAGGTGCTGTCACATTGTGTGCAATCTGTTCTACTGGTTTAAGTCAGTTTTCTAAACTCTCATACCATGTGTATTTGTTTCATCTTTCAATTCCTTGTAAAGTGTGATTGTAAGACTCTTCTTGATAGGGTTTCTTGAAGAGTTGTTTGTGTTGGAATAGGGTTTTTCAGCAAGGTGTGCCAAGTTCTTGTAGGGTTCAAGAACAGTGGTTGTGTAAGTGTTTTTGAATTGTGTTTTAGTGGATTTCACATTAAATTTGTGTTGGAATAGGGTTTTTCAGCAAGGTGTGCCAAGTTTTTGTAGGGTTCAAGAACAGTGGTTGTGTAAGTGTTTTTTAATTGTGTGTTAGTGGATTTCACCTTGGATTAGGTGAGACTAGATGTAACTCAGTTGAGTGAATCAGTATAATCTCGCTGTGTTCAATTTTCTCTTAATCTATGCACTCATTTATTGGTTTATCTGTTAAACTGTCAGAAATTGAATTTGTTCAATTAAAAATAAACCTGTTCTTTCTGTGCTTGTTCATTCTGTTCTTGATTTCTGGAAAATCTGTTTGATTTCTTTAAATGTGTATGAATTGTTGAACATAATTGGAACTCACTGATTTGTGGAAGTCTTACCAATTAATTGTCAAGCCTTAAGTTGAAAGTTCATTACTTGCTTTAAAAGTTCAGGTTTACAAATTCTGTTTTTATTGATTCTCTCTGAAAATTCATGTGATTGTAACTTGTCACTCGATTTGCTTAAAACCAAAAATCCTTAGCGGATATAACTGTCTTACCTAATCAAGCAGTATAAAAATAATTTTGTTCATTGCCAAATAAATCGATTTATTTTTCTCCGCCCTTTGATAAATTCAAATATGTGCGAAAGTTTTAAAAACTCAATTCAAATCTGTGCGAAAGTTTTAAAAACTCAATTCAAATCTGTGTGAATGATTATTAAAAATGTATCCTTTAGTTTAGATTGAACTTGGAAGTTATGTGAAATATTAGAGTTTGGAAGAAATTTTGATGAGATACATTGAATCAACTTTTTGTACCCTTGTTAAATTATTGAGCATTATGTTTGTGTATCGAAAATTGTTATTGTTGAATATGAGAGTTATGACTTAATAATAATATTAGATTATGACAAATGTTATATTGTAGAATAACAATTGAATTTGGGTGTGATATGTTCATCTTAAAATATCATTGTTTTGTTTAGGATTGTATGATATGTTTGGTATGGTTAACTTTGGTTATGATAATATAAATTTGGAAGTCATGTTTTAGGTAGTTGATGTTGTCCAATTTGAGCAAGGAAGTGCACAAATTTTGTTTTAGTAATTGTCTAGAGAATTTTTGAAAGTTGAGAAAACTAAAAATGTGTAATATTGGATGATAAACTTTAAATTTCCTTCTTCTCTTATATTTTCTTAGAATTAAACAATTGATTTTGTATAGTCAAAATTGGTTGGGTTGATGTGAAGGTGGAAATAATGTTGTTAGTAGTTAAAGTAAAGCATTTGAAACTTGTTATAAATGTGTTCGGATTAAAGAAATAATTCGTTAAAGTTTCAAAATGGTTTTCAAATTTCTACATAATGACAAACTCTACATAATTTCTCTCGGTGGATGGAAATTCCACTTAGTGCATTTCATCCATAGATTTAACACTACCCTCGACCTTAAATTTGCTCAGCAGATTCAGACTCGAGAGTAAGTGGAGAAAATCTTTTCTTGAATTTGCTGAGTAAATTTGTATGGACTAACTTGATCAATGCTTTTATAATTAGGCTTAATGGTCTTCATGAAAGTTGTATCCTTGGATGTTATCTTTCTAATACTTTGGAATGAATTAAAAATGAGATATAAAACTTTAATTATATCCATTTGGGTTAGAAAATGTCAAGTTGTCAATTTTAATTTGAAGGTGTTGGAGTTTTTGAACTTTTCAGCTAAGTACATAATTCTTTTTGAACGTGTATTAATAAGATTTGTAACTTATTCTCATAGCTTCATTATGTGTTATATTTGAGTATGATTGAATGAGTGAAACTCAATTAAACTTGAATTCTTTAACCGTTGATTTATGTTTTATGAGTTATTTTGAATTATAATGCAAAATAATGAACTAAAAGAGCATGATATATGATATGATGACTATATATTGGTTTAGTTTATTTAAATAATGCATGATATTATAAAATGATGGTATATTGATTTAAATATAATGTCTATGAAGGACATATATGTAAGAAATGTAAAGTAAAATATTTGGAATGATATGTGGACCCCCAATTGTTTTGTGTAACGAACATATGATATAACAAATATCTCTTTGCTTTGATTAGGAGGTGAGAAGTCGGGAAGAGTTTACATACCTTAAAATTTGTAAATGTGCAACTTGAGTTGTAATGAATTCACTCTTATCCATGACTCATAGGTTCTTTATTGATCTAACTCTTGGATTTTTTATCATGTATTGATTATGATAGAACATACTCTATATGAGTCTTTCAAAATTTATAAGCATTGATTCATTCATTAATGTATTTCCAATATACATGACATATTTTTATTATTTTTATGAATAGTTAATTAAAAAATAATATATATATATATAATTTAGTAAAAAAATATTAAAAAAATATATACTGATTATTTTAAAATAAAAAATAATTTAAAAATTTATTTTATTAAATAAATAAATAAATTATTTTTTTATTAAAAGATAAAAATTTTCAAGTAAAAATAAATATAATTTTTTATAGTTTTTTAAACAAATTTATTTATTTATTTATTTTATAGGTAATTTTTTTGAATAGATAATTATTTTAATTTTAAAAATTTATTATTCAAAAAATAAAATTGTAAGAATTTGTTTAAAAAGAAAACTCCTTTATAAATATTATAGATTATAGATGTTGCAAAGATGTGTATGAGTCGTATCTATAAAACTACCGTTTGCATCATAATTTTTTGTTATTATTAAAACGGTAAAGCATTTTCGTAACTTTTATTTACTCTAGTATATTTGGTAGCACTGATTTATGATGTTCCAAATTTAATTTTTTATGAAATTTATTTTGCTTAAGTTATTTTCTTTTGTTCATATAATTTAAGCTATTTTTTTAATTTACTTATTTGTTTTATTTTGAAAGAAGTGGCGTTACTGAACTTGTTAAATAGAAAAATGTTGTGGGACAGTGGTAATTTTATTTCTTCTTCTGTTATTATATAATATTCAATTTTAAGAAAAAAAATGTTTTATTTTTCATTTTAAATTTTTTAAGACAAATAATCTTTTTCAATTATATTTTCATTGTACATTACCAAAATTAGAGTTTTTTTTTTAAAAAAATATAATAGATAACTTAAAACTATAGTGAAAATAGAAAATTTTAATATTTGTATTAATTTAAATAAAAAAACCTTTAAATGATTATATATAAAACGACTCAATTCCTCATATAACACTATTTACATTTTTATTTTCTCATCTAACACCCTTTAGTTTTTATTTTTCTATCTAGCACCCTTTTATTTTTATTTTTCTAGCACCATTTTAATTAATAAAAGTAATTTTAATTTCAAAAGTAAAAAAAAAATTAATAATTTTAATTTGAATGCATTAAAAAAATAAATATTTTTAATGTTTAAAATAGTTATTAATGAATAAAGAAATGAGTTTTTACAAAATAAAAATTAATAAATTAAAAATGTTTAGTTTAATTATTTGTTTTTAAAATGAAGACAATAAAAAATTTAACCCTACAACAACATAAAAGTTGAATTTATAAACATAAATTAGTATTTATTATTATTATTATTATTAATGATGTAATCATGTTAATTTCAAGTAAAAAATATAGAACATAATTATAAAAAAGTCAAAGTTAATTAGTATTAATTAGTAGTGAACACACATGTAATATTAAGGTGTCTATTATTTTTAAGCATTAAGTATAACATTGGCATTACTTTTTTTCTTTTTAGGATTTTGCATTTAGGATAAACACATCAATATTATATATGTGCCCACTACTAATTAATACTAATTGATTTTGGTTTTTTTATAATTATGTCGTCTATTTTTTACTTGAAATTAACATGATTACATCATCAATGATAATAAATAAATACTAATTTTTGTTTATATATTTAACTTTTATGTTATTGTAGGGTTTAATTTTTTATTTTCTTCATTCTTTAAAAAAAAATTAAACTAAATATTTTTAATTTATTACTTTTTTTATTTTTATTTTGTAAAAATTTATTTCTTTATTCATTAATTATATTTATAATTATTTTAAACATTAAAAATATTTATATTTTTAATGTATTCAAAATTAAAATTATCATTTTTTTATTATTTTTTTTTACTTTTGCATTGGTGCTAGATAGGGAAATAAAAACAAAATGGTATTATTTAGGGAAATAAAAGCAAAAGGGTGCTAGATAAGAAAATAAAAACAAAAAGGTAATAGATGGGGAAATAAATGTGTAAATAGTACTATACGAGGAATTGAGTCTATATAAGACAGGTGTATGACATTTAATAATAGCTGTTTAAAAAATTCAATGATGTACTTAATTTATTGTTTTTCTTAGTTTCAATACGTATTTAATATTTTCAAGTCCACTAGGGTCTCTGAAATCACGGTTTATATATATATATATAATTTATTATTATCTTAAATAAATTATTATAAAATGTTTTCAACAAATATATTGACTACTAAAAATATTTTAAAATGAATTAGTTAAAGATAAACATGTAAGGACCTAAAATATAGTTTGTGTAAAAATCTTGGAAATAAGATGATATTGAATATTTTATTATTAAAGTAAAAAATTTATAAAATTGAAAAAATAAGTTATTAAATTTAATTTTATGATAATCATTATTTCTCTATAAAATCTTTTTCTTTCCTCCTTTGTCTTCTTTTTAGAAATTTTGATAGTGAGTAAAGTAAAGTTATTTTATCAGAATTTTGTTTAAAGTAAGTTCTTTTGACTCAATTTTGAGTTTTCTTATTTATCTGGAAGACGTGTTTTACATGTGGTGTCTATCACTCTAGGAGTCTATGTCAGTTTAGGGTCCTAGTGATGTGTTCAGATAATTGATTAGGACTTTGTGATGCATGTTAGGTTATCTCAGCTTTCCTTAGATGTTGGAGCTCTTTCCAAGTATTCATACTTCTAATCAAGTAAGAGAATCTAGTTTTATCTTTTAATAGAGCTATAGCTTAGAGGATCTCAATGTGAAGGTGACATAGTCACAAGTTCCAAATTTCTCTTGCAAATGTTGTTTGTTGAGTGAAATAGATGTTGATTGATAAAAATTGTTTGAAATTTAACCAATTGGATAAGTAGTTGATTGTCTCTGAGTTGAATTTGAAGTTTAATGTTTTTGAGTTATTTATTGAATTGTGATTTCAATGACAAAACATGTTATATTTGAGTATTTTAAAATCATAAAAGTCCTTTTATTTTTTTTATAATTACCAAATTTTATATTGATGTAGAGTAAAGATAGTGAAATTGGTTTTAAGACTCTATTGAGTATGCCAATAAACATAAACATTATGATATTTTCGCTCAAGTTATAGATTTTTCTCAAAAGAAAATATAACATAAAATTTACATTGTTTTTTGATCAATTTTTGCTTAAGCGAAAATATTGAACCCTTGTCTCAGATTTATTTATGCTTAAGATAAAAAAAAAAAAATTGTTTTTAAAAGGCTATTTGATGGTTGCTTATTTCTTTAATTGAGTTATATATAAATTTTAAGTATACAGGTATTTGAAACATTGACTTGATGTGTTTATGTAAATAAATTTATATTTTTTAATTGTTTTAAAAATCCAAATTTTTATTTGATTAAATGGTATATTGATGAGATGTAAATTATGAATCATGTGGAAATGTGATTGAGACATGGTATTTTCAGGAAAAGAAATACCGTGTTGAGATTTTTAGGATTACATTGATCGGGGATTCACCTATAAGGAGGTATCTTGATATCACTAGTATATTGGAATCATATAAATGAAGATTGTCAAGTGGTGATAGTCGAAGGAGGTTTATATGACTGAGTTTGCGGTTTGAAAAATAACTAGTATGGCAGGTCATATGGTTAATCCTAGATGACTTGATTCATATGTACATGTAGTTGTGTGGAGAGTTATCATAGTGGGAGTAGTATTACATGTGCAAATCTCTTAGTCTAAATCAATGCACGAGTCTTCCATAAGTAAATTCAATTGTTTATGTATGTATGTCAATGAATTTCTAACATAACTGATATTAAATTATGTCAATGGATTTCTATCATGAGTGATATAAAATATGAGTTACTTGAAGACACTTGATTGTTTAGTATATTGAAATGGATGAAGTGTGATGATTCATATGTTTTTTATTGAATTATTTGAATGTAGAGTTATATTGAAAGTTTTAAAAATCTTTAGCTTACCCTGCTTTCAGTTTGTGTTTGTTTTAAAAAATTTGTGATGATCATGTGTTACACAGGAGTGGAGGATGTTACAGGTGGCAGAACTCCATAGTGAGTAGATAAAGTTTATTTTTTCTTTGATGTTTTGTTTTGGCATAAAAATCCCTATGAAAAAACATATATTTATAATACTATTTCATTGTGAATGATATAACTTTGGGCTGATGTGACCGAGGGTACAACAATATCAAATTAATGATATATTAATATAATAATTAATGCTATTGATGCATATTTAATTTTTTTATTTAATTACATTTAAAAATTACTTATAAAATATATTTCAAAACATAAATTTTAATTTATTTTAGTATAATATTTATATATTATGTAATTAGTTTTTTAAAAGTTTAGATGGTCTTAATCATTATTTGTATATATACATTTAAATATAACCCATTTCATTTTTTAAAAAATTATATAAAACTCTTAATGTTACATAAAATTTAAAAGGATACAACTTACTTACATTAGCATTGATATTGTTTGTGTTGTTTGATTATATTTAAAGTTTCATTTTAATAATAGGTAATATATTTAACAAGATAAAAATGATCAAAATTATAAGATTTTTTTTAAAAAAATTTATCAAGGACAATACTAATAATACATATGGATGTTAAGTGTTGAGTCAAAAGCAATTTTTGTACATGTAAGTCAAAAGTCCTTCAACAAAGTAGGAAGAACTTCTGATATATGTGAGTTTGACATTCTTCATTTGCATGTAAAATTTAATGAACTTTTAATGCATGTGTGTCTGACGTTCTGTAGTTATATGTAGAATTTGAAGAACTTATGATGCATATATGTTCTGCACTTGCATGTTGAAATTGAAGCTCGTGTGTCACTGAAAGTGGAAAGTTCTCTAGTTATACATGGAGTCTAAAGTTTATTAGTGGCATGGTTGATGTTCTTTAGGGACACATCAATTGTAAAGTCTTTGTTTTGCCAATCGAACTAGGATTCTTACTTATCTTTTTACGTGGAGTCTCCATTTTCTTTTAGTCTTAGAAGTAAGTAAAGTCATTGTTGTTCTTGAAAGAAATAGTTTTACAAAGAGGGATAGGAAGAAGTTTCAAAATTAAAGGGAGATAGTTTTTGTTTTGGGAAGTGTTTATGTGTTTATGTAAAAGGTTTCATTTGAGTCGTTAAGTAGGAGTATCGTCTGAGTCACTAAATGAAAGTGTCGTTTGAGTCATTAAGTGAGAGTATCATCTTAGTCACTCCAATGGGTACTTTGTTTGATCCTCTCGCTTAATGAAAGCAGGTCATATAAGTCACTCCAATGAGTATACCATTTGATAACCTCACCCAACAAAACTATTTATGCTCAAGTGGAAATATCGTCTAAATGTCTTTGTTCAAGTGTTTTTTCAAAGTCCATGTGAGTATGTGTGTTATGTACTATATGTATGTTCAGAGGCATAAATTATTGAATCGTGTACTTGAATTATTTATTATTTTAAGTGAATTGTAGTGTATACATATAATGTGAATGCGAATGACATGTTATTGTATTATGCGTGATTTTTTAGGTTACAAATATGGGATGATATGTGAATCATGGATGAAAACATGTATTATGCAACGATTTATCTTGTAACAAAGATACTCTAGCTTCACTAATGGTCTAATTCACATAGGTTGAGATATAAGTGGTGAGAAACTGAATGAGTGTTTATTGTATCGTCAGAACACATGTCAGGCTCTAAAAGAATGAATCAGAATACATGTTGAAATATGGATGCATATATACTTTAAACTTAATCCTTTAAACTTAATTTGATTCATGTAGTCGAGATTTGCATCTTTCATGTGCTAAAGTGGGTGAAATGTTATATTTTTGGTGGATAATATTTTATGAATATCCTTCATCATGTGTGAACTCATATATGATTTGTAGTTATGTGTGCATGTATCTAATGAATAGAGATGGTGGATTATGTGGACCACTAAGTTTTATTTAAGACATCTAAACTTTTGAATTATTGGATTTCTTATAGCTTCTTTTATTATGTAACTTGTGTGTTATTATTTATGTGATGATATTGTATAATTGTATCGTGTAGAAAAAAAAACTTAGGTATATAAACTAGAAGAAAATCATTAAATATAAATCAATTTTAGAGACAAAAATAATTAGTTGCTATAGTACTTAAATTAAAAATTATTTTAAAAATTAAAAAAATTATTGATTTCTAAATTAGTTTCTATTATTGATAAATAGTTTATAAATTAGTATCTAATTAACTACTAATGTTTTTCTACCAAATTTAGAATCTAAATTTAGAAGAGTGTATCAACCACACTATAACATTTATGGTTTTATTTTATATATATTAAATTTTAAATCTGACATTCTAATTAGTGTGAAGACCTTTGAGCCTATCATTCTTTCTTTTGGATGTTACATTGATAAATTCATTAAATTTTAGAGATTTAATATGTTTATTAATTGTTTTAACTTTTTTTCTCTGTTTATTCTTTTAATCTCTCTTAATTGTTTAGTATATCTTAATTGCTTACTATATCTCAGTTGTTTATCTTTAGTAGCATTAATTTATAAAAATTAAATATTGTATATATTCATTAAATTTTTTTATAAATGTAATATGTTTATTAATTGTTTGACATTTGTTTCCTATTTCTTCTTTTATTCAGCTTAATGCATTTCACATGTTGGATAATACTGCAGTTTAAGGTTATTGCATATTTTAAGAATAATTTTTTTATGTGTCCTATTTTTATTATTAAGTTACTTCCTCCATTTTTTTTAATGTATTTATAGTTTAGAAAAATAGTTATTCTTTTTATCTATTATTTAAAATTTGAATAATAAATTTATTATTTTTCTACTATTTTATTATAATTAAGGAATTTTATTATATTTCTTTATTTTTGCATGACAAAATTAAAAAAATATTAAACAGGAAGAAAAAGTAAATAGTTTCAGACTGTCTCAGACTGTGCCTTTCTGTGCTTTTAGACTGTTGTGCTGAGACTGTTGTGATTAGATTGTAATTATGTAACTTTACAATAATAATAACTTTTATTGAACATTATTATTTATGTTATAAAAAATAATTTTTCAAATTAAGCTTAATTATATTTATTGACCATAATTTTTAAATAAGAATATTTTTCAAATAATAATATTTAATGAATTAATGGGTGATATATATATATATATATATATATAATTCTGTTAATCATGACATTTTTCTACTTATATTTAAAAAAAGGTAGTAATGCATTAATTTATCTAGATGAAAATTAGATCAATAAAAATTGAATTAACATGCACTCAACATCTATAAAAAATAAATAAACATTGCTTATACGTATTTCAATTACAAAACAATAATTTCTTAAAATAAAACTGATAATTTATAGTAGTTAAGTTTGTTCATGGATAAATACTTATATTTTATATTTAAAATTAATAATGAAATATATTAAAATTAAAATTCATAATAGATACTTTTTTCTGAAAATATAAATTTAATTTTAGTTTGATAATGTATATTGGGGTGTAAGATTTTTAAATTATTGATTTTTCTTAAAAATATTAAAAATGAATTTTGAGATAGAAATAAACGAAAAGAGGTCAAGAAAATAAATAGTTAAAAAAGTAAGTATATAAATAAATAAAAAATAATAATTAAAGATAGTAGAGAGAAATATTTTTGAGAAAAACGCAACAGTATACTTAAAACACATATGCAAAAAGATAATACAAAAGCAAATACTACATTTGAAAAGTTAGATATGTTTAAATTAGTTTAATAAACACATATTAACAGTGAAGATTTTTTTTACATAGTAAACTAAATAAATATAAATATGGTAAGCATTAGTTTTTTAATAAAAATTCATATTTTTGTATATAATTTTTAAATTTCAAGATAACATAGTTTTTTATTATATCTTTTATCCAGTTAATATAAAAAAAATTATAATAATATAGAAGATATAATAACGCGTGAATGTTCATTAAAATAAAAAAAAAGTAAAAGGAATAATAGGATAAGAAATTAATATTAAAGACATAAAAATTAAGTGATTTCCTGTGTTTTAATGAAAAAAACTTAAATTACTATTATAAAAAAATGAGTACTATTTTCTCTTTAAATTAACCGATTTATGTTTAAAATTTTTGTAATTAATATTTAAAAGGAAAAATAAAATGTTTAAAATAGTATCCAGGTAATTGGATCTTCTTGGTAATACAAGAGTTTATTTGATTTGACATGAATCAGATTTTTGATTGGAAGATGATTGGAGTTGAAGTGTGAATGCAGTTGAAGATTTAATTTAAATATTTATTTGTTTGCAATTATGAGTCATAAAAGATTGACATAAATGGTCTCATAATTACTTAATTTAAATATTTTGCACAGTCAATGCTACAAAACAAAAGTTATTAAATATTTTAAGGAAAATAATGTCTGCATGAATGAAATTGAACTATAAAGTGATGATCTGAAGAACAGAGTAGACACACACTGTCAACCCGTTGTGAATTGTGGAACTTTTCACAACATTCTGAAACCAACCAAACATCCTAAAAGGAAGAGTGTTTCTGAGGAAAAAAGGCAAGCTGACGAAGCGAAAGCGAGAAGCAGAAGCACCAACTATGGGTGTTGATTACTACCAAATCCTTCAGGTCGATAGGAATGCTAAAGAAGAGGACCTGAAGAGATCGTACAAGAGACTGGCCATGAAATGCCACCCGGACAAAAATCCGACAAAGAAGGAAGCCGCTGAATCGATGTTTAAACAAGTGTCTGAAGCCTACGAGGTTAGTTTCTCTTGAAGGGTGTCACAAAGATTCCACCTTTGAATGCTGGATTTCATTTGAACAAAATGAACAATTTTCGATTTTTATTTAACTTGTGTTGTTTTCTGATGGAAGGTGTTAAGTGATCCCCGCAAGAGGGCAATTTTTGATAAGTATGGTGAAAATGGTCTTAAAGGTCAGGTGCCACCTGCTGATGCTGGTGCTTCTCATCGTGGTGTTTTTCATGGTGGTGCTTCTCGTGCTGGTGGAGGAGGAACCGCGTTCTATTCCAGTGGGGACTTTCCGGCCTCGGCTTGGTTCAATCCTCGGAGTGCTGATGATGTTTTTGCAGAGTTCTTTGGATGTTCGGACTCTGGTGGGGGCATGAGATCATCGACATTCTCTTTTAGTGAGGAGGCGTTTAGGACTTCCGGGGGCGGCGGCGGAGGAGGAGGAGAGACCCATGCGAGTCGAGGTGGTGGTCCCCTCAAAGCAGCTCCCATTGAGAAGAAGTTGCCCTGTACACTTGAGGAGTTATACAATGGGACCACCAAAAGGATGAAGATATCTCGGGAAATTTTTGAGGCCTCTGGGTGAGTTGTTTGTTTGTTCTTGCAACTATCTGCATTCCTGTTTGTTTCTAATGCTAATGTGCAGTGCTCAGTGCTGGTGTTATGAAAATGGTTTTGATTTTGGTTTGGTTAGTACGGTTCTGTGAGGTAAATTGTAGTTTCATTTTGATCCTTGACTTGGTGGGAAATTGTAGACAAATATGCAGCTGAATTGTGGTTGTGGAGAATCCAAAACCCTTGATCTTGTGGCTGAAATTGCAGTTGTGAACAGGTTTTCTAAGTCCTAGGTACTAAGATTCTTGGATTTTGAACAGGACTTAAGATTAAAAAGCTATGGATTGAGTAAATAAGAAACAGTTGGGATTGTAACCGTTTAATAATTTTGGCTCAATATATAACCAAAGAGTGTTGTGCTGACTTTTGTTTGTGTTTCATTTTGTGGTGAGTGCTTTGCATGAAAAATCACACTTGAGAACTTGCTACTTGAATCTATTGTGGACACTTTTTTCAGTGTTGTACTGTATCCTTTGTTTATTTGTTTTTTATTGATGCATTTATCTTGCATAGGATATGCTGCAAGAGTTTTTTGTAGTTCTGGTTGATGTAGCAAGTGGTAATTGTTTGTCTTACAGAGCAGCATTTGCTTCTTAATATTTGAAAAGAAAAAATGTCTAGAAACCTCTGCTGATTATTTAAATGATTATATGAACATAGCATCCTTTGTACTATGATACATACTTCCTTAGTGGATCCATCTGCCCTGGGAAAGAGTTGATGGTTTAGAATTGAAAGGAATCATTTTTTTATGTTACTCAAGGTAGTGTTGCCTTGAGTTATTCCAAATAGAATAATTTCCGGGCTTTTAATGAATCATATTTTACCTGTAATTGGCAGGATTTAGACACATGATAAACAAGATGTACATATTGTATGTTAATCATATTTTGGTAACTATTGTTAATTTTAGTATTGAATTTATGCAATTTTAATTTGTAATCATTGAGGGTTATTTATAGGTAGTTAGTAATTGCTAGAAAAAACCGGTCCAAACTGTTGTTTTTATAACCATATTGTATTGTTATAGACATGAATAGAAGTGATAGAACTGTGGTCTTTTAGCATGTTTGTATCTCAAAAAGACTGTCTCTAGTTTTATAGAATCTGTGACATTGTTCTATTCTATTCTATACCTGAAAAGTCTTCTGCAAATCAACATTCTAAGAATTCTGAATCTTTCATATCTTACCTCGTTCTTGTTTAACCCTGCAAAAACTTGTTGTGCATCCGACACTGAACAGTAACCTCCTGGAGTCTGAGTCCAATGTGACAGTGGGGTTTACATATTTTTGTCAGGGGTATCCTTTTAGCAATTCTGGCTAGAAATTTTGATGTCCTCCTTAGCATGATGAATTTTCCTTCTTACTCTGTATAATTATCTCTCTAATTTAAATAGAAAAGGTTAACGGATAACTAAATTTATGCAAGATGTCTAATTATGGAATTACAGCCTCTTGTAGAGTGTCTCTTTAGTTCTTGGGTTGTGAGCTAAAACATTGAAAGAGTTGAACTTGTGCTCCCTTCCAATGTAGCATGTCTTGTTGTATGGTGAAGAACATGTGTTTCTGTATAGTGAAGTATGTCTAAGTTTGCAATTGTCCTAAGTTATGACAGACCAGATGTGATCCTATTGTATGGCTGTTTAAGCTTATGGTGCATGACAATTTGTGTAATTTTCTGTCCATTATCTTTAAGAACTCTAATAGTCATATGAATATTTGTTTCCTACATTACTTGCTTTTAGTAATTTTCTTGATATATGAAGGAATTTGTAATTGTAACACTAGTTTCTACCCAAATATCACCCCTGGATGATAACTTGGTGTATGTACAGTTTAAATGAAACTGTGTTGTTTCAACATTTTTCAAAAGTTTTAGTATTCAATCAGGAATATGGAATATATTTAGTTTCCTAGCTTGTTGTTTGATTCATTTCCTTGTGGGTGCAGAAGACATATGCAGGTAGAAGAGATATTGACAATCAATGTGAAGGCTGGTTGGAAGAAGGGCACCAAGATCACCTTTATAGAGAAGGGAAATCAACAGCCAAATGTGACACCAGCTGATATTGTTTTCATCATAGATGAAAAAGTTCATGGAGTTTATTCCAGAGATGGAAATGACCTTGTGGTCACCCAGAAGATATCTCTTGTGGAAGCCTTGACAGGCTACATTGTGAACCTGGTCACACTTGATGGAAGAAACTTAACTGTGCCTATCAGCCGAATCATTCATCCTCAATATGAGGAGGTTGTTGAAAGAGAAGGGTTGCCTCTCTCAAGGGATCCAACAAAGAAGGGAAACTTGAGGATAAAGTTCAACATCAGATTCCCATCCAAGCTCACTTTTGACCAGAAGGTTGGAATGAAGAAACTTTTGGGTGCTTGAAACACACATCTTGATGGAAAGAGCAACTCTTGTGGCTCCTTTATATGAAAATGCATATTGGATTAACATAATCTTGACAGGGGTCAAGTGATGAATTTGGTTTTTACTTTAATTTTATAATTTTTTAGAGATTAAGATTTTGTTTCTGTATTGGTGTGGTTGCTTAGTCAATGAGCTAAGGTTGAGTCTTAGTTATTCCGAAAGAGTTTGACTAAGAAATCTAGAGCACAAAATTGCTGTAGGAAGGTGTTTTCTCTTCCTTTTTAAAACTTTCCTTTATTTGTTAAAGATGTAGCTGTCGAGAAAGAAGTTATTACCTTCTGATTCTGCATTAAATGTGTAGACATATTCTCAGTATAGCAATCTAATATCTGCTAGTTTATATCACCAACAAGGTAAAAGGCTTTTCCAATTTCTTGAAAAGAGTAACAAGTTTTTCTCATCCCTTTTATCAAGGCACAACTTCAAAAATAAAAATGTTGACTTGAAACATGTTTATGCTACTATTTTAGACAAATAAAGTTTCCTAGTAAGTGCATATACTATTCAAATAAGGTGAGGATACAACATTAAACACTTGCAGTCCGTTTGATTCCACTGATGGAGTGCTAGTATTGATGGAGTAGTGGGAGAATCTTCTGTTTGGATCAACATGTTTGAAAACAATGGTATATATGTAGAAGCGAGTTGGATCTATTTTGCTTTCCTGACATGCAAAGATTATCAGTGAGTATGCATAAGCGAGTTGGATCTATTTTGCTTTCCTGATATGCAAAGATTATCAGTGAGTCTTTTATGTCAATATCTTTAACCTAAATCGTTTGAAAATATCGTCTATTAAAACATTTTATTTTATATAAAATAATGTGGGAGCACTTTCACATTTGTTTCCAACACTTTCATCGTAACCAACACTATACGTTTTACATTCACTACTTGCTGCACAAGTAGGATTGGGATACTCCTAAAGTGTCTTTTTTTAATTTAATTCATTCTTTGCTGATAAAAAAAATATTGTTACCAACACTTTAAAGATTTTTTTTTTCTACCAAAATAAAAAAGAGTTCATTAAAAACATAATCAAAACATATTTACTTTTATACATTCATTTGATCAAATACTTTTTATGATCTCACTCTTCATTAATGGAAAAATCTTAATTTACTCTCATATTTGTTTAGTATAATTAAGTAAGGATCAAATATCACGTAGACACTAATTTTAAAAACAATAGGCAATTAAAATAGATTGAGAATTCACATAAAATATATGGAATTTTATTGAAATAAGAATTTGACTAATAAATCATCACTTAACTTCATTAATACTTCATTATCACTACATAAATATGAGTAAAGCCTCAATTAATATTCGTGTTAATACAACTTAATTTAGGATGACATAAAGATGAAATGGATCGAGTAGTAGTTACATGCTCAACTAGATCAGAATTTTACGTTTTACCCATTAGGTACTCTATTTATATGTTATCTAAGGATTATATATATATATATATATATATATATATATATATATATATATATATATATATATAAATATACATATATATATTATATAATAAAAAAAATTTTTTTTTTTTTTTTTTTTTTTTTTTTTTTTT
>Ga0123342_1000302_pt1 | contig 73276 bp, 46 predicted proteins | sample Turbeawhitnodule_FD_89960 | JGI IMG/M metagenome (GOLD analysis project Ga0123342, IMG submission 89960) | Root nodule microbial communities of legume samples collected from Mexico - Turtle bean Mexico white nodule | ecosystem: Host-associated > Plants > Roots > Nodule | place: Mexico: Nepantla... | reverse complement strand
TATAATATCCATAATTATTTATATTTTTAATAAAAAATTAAAAAATATAATATAAAATATTTTGGTGTTAAATTGAAATAAATTTATTAAATACATTAAAATTTATGAAAATAATATTCATTTAATTTATATAACTATATATATTGTTGATATTATAATTTTATTTTATTATTTTATTATTTATAATTATATGTTGTTATTAATAGTATAATTAAATATTTTTAAATTATAAATAATAAATAAATTTATGTAATATTTAATTTTATATTAAAATAAAATGTATGCACAAGGTTATTTTAGTAAAATATAATAATCCTACTAAATCTCCACAAATCTCTTCATTTTGTGAAGAATGAAAAAAACCCTCCACCCTCTCCCTCACTCTCAAAACCATGGAAGAGGGGATTCTTTTGGAAGGGGATGAAAGAGGATTAGTTTGAAAACGCATGCATAAGGATATTTGATTAAAATGCAAGCACCACAAAATCACCTCAAACTATCCAAGGAATCCATCCAAATTCTGTTCATTGCAAGTCATGCTAATCATTGTTCTTAAGCATGAAAATGAACTTAGATAACCAATTTACAAATTACGACTAGCAGCAACATTTAAAATATCAACCATTGGATACATTAAAAAAGAAATGAGTACACCAAGGGCATGCAAAGTTCGATTGCTCCCCTGCACTGGCATGGGTCCAGTGCGATCTGCAGTTCCCTCTGAGAAAGACGACAAGAATTGACCAAACAAGTGCTTGCTACTGACACCTTGTTTACCTTGCCTCGTTGATTTTGTTTTTGTTGAAATATGCTGCTTTAGAAGCAACTTCCTAACATCTTCAACATCATCCAGTGAACAGTTTACATGTTTAGATGGTTACCTTAAAATAATCTATATTCATTTCAAAATTGTGACGACAAAAGACTAGTCAGGCATGCAGTGATGGTCCAAGACAAAGAAGGTGTTAAAGTTCACACGTACGCTAATAATTATTAGAACACATCATATAATCGAAAAACAAAGTTCCAAATGACATCATGAATAAACAGTGTATAGCACAATCAAGAATCCAATGAGAGGTTTTCAGGTTCTCGGACTCCTTGACTGGAGGCCTTTTTTAACTCCAGAGCTCTCTTGTAAGGTGGAGCAATTGGGGGTTGTACAGGATCCAAGCTTTGATATGTTCCCCCATTAACTTTAGGTAGTGGATATGAGCGATCAGAATCATACCCACTGAGGTCACCACAAGCTAGAAATGGGATATACACCTTATTAGGGCCTTCCAACCATCCACTACAACAATCTGCAAAGCCACATGCATTAATTACTCCAGACCAAAGCCATGAAAAATAAGTCTACTGATGATACAATGAAAACAGCAACGGATATTTCTCAGGGTCACGATTATTTTAGCATACATTATTCAGGGATTCACTGTATGGGCTGAATTTATAGTTCATAATTAAATATAAGATTTACTATAAGGACGTAGATATACCTGTATCATCTACCCCCGAGGGACTTCCAACCTTCTCAAGAAGGCGATGCAGATCTTTTGGATCGAATCCTTCAGGAGGGGAATAGTTTTCACAGACTGCAAATGCCTCTGCAAAAGTGAAACACCTACAATTAGCTCAAATACTAGTCCAATAGAATTTCCCACTTAACATTTTTAACCATATTTTGGGCAATGCTAGTGTGGTAAAAACTAGCTTAAACACATATAACTACAAGGTGTTACAGCTATGTTTTCAAAGTTCAATCCAAAAGGGGCTGCAGCTATTTTAAACCAGTATTTTCGAGGTTCATAACTTCATAGACATTTCTTACACGATAGAAAAGCTTCTGTTAAATCTAATTAATGTTTCGACTGTCTATTTCTATGTAACGTCATGACTGTAAACTCTTGAACAAGGCTACTTCTCATAATAAAAAGAAACGATAAAGAGGGGAAAAAGTATGCATACCAAAAATAGCAAGCATTGAGAAACTAAAAATCCTTACCTATGCTAGAATTGCGGCTGCTTTTTGGTTTTGCAAATGTCACTACAGGGAAGAATAGCTTTAGCTGCAAGGCAGAGACGACACAGGTTGTCATGATGATTCTAGGGTTATAGAAAAAATTAAATTCCGAAAAACTATGTAACAAAATAAGAGCAAGTAACTTTCAGAGACAATGATACACCTTTGCCACTTTCCAATTGTTTCGTTATGAATATTTGGCAGAAAGTGGAACTGCAAAACAATTTCACAACTCAACTAAAATTTAGATTCAGTAATGAGTAGGGTCTAAATCCCAGCCAGACAAAGGGCATACTCACAGTGATAGAATCGATTCAAAAAATATTTTATGTGTGCACTTCTTTTATTTATCAAGAATGTAACTTAATGGTGTTCCTTTTATTTCAAAGTACAATCATTTTGTAGAATTTTGGTGTAACTCATTGAAAACACTCATTCCTCGTCACAAAAAAAATACACATTATATGATTTGATCTAACTGCCAAAGTCAGAAATATGTGGTATTTGAATTACTTCTATTGCCTTCAAAGGTTTGCAACCCTCATTCATTCTTAATCATTCCCAGAGAAGATCATGTATTATCAGTTCTCTATAGATGTTTCCAAAAGCTAACTGAAAGTTGGATGACTGCAAGGCATGGATGTAAAAACAAACTTGCACTAATGTCAACTACGCACAAGCACACAAGTCTTCAATTTCTAATATTTCATGATACGGGGACTTCAAATACCTGACAATATAGAAGGGATGTGTCCTTTCCTCTAAATATCTTTGCAATAAACTTCCCTCCTTCCTTAAGTACATGAGTAACAATTGTCAACCCCTGCAAGAATACCAATAAGCATCAATCTGCAACAAAAACCCAACAAGAGGCAAATAAAACCATGCAACTCTTTGCAAATCAATTAATCCTTGTTTCACAATAGGGCAAAGAGAAATAGATGTAGCAATCACTGATTTTATATACCCTTCAAATTTATTTTCTCAACTCCAATTTGCAATAGTGATAACGTGAACATGTACTATCCAGATGGAAAAACAATAAAAGGCACAAACAACAAGAAAGGGGCAGAAATTAAATACTTACTGCAAGTATGAGTTGGGATTGTACAAACTCATCCATGTCATGAAGCCCAGTAACTGCAAAAGCCAAAGCTTGCTTTCTTAAACTACAAACAAATTAAGAGATTTTCTACCAATGTATTACAGTTGATATGGAATAACAAACTAGAGACAAAATAATTCTGGTTGGGTCCTTGATTGAGGCTATAAACCAAAATGTCACACTGTATGTAGCTTTTCATAAAATTAGTTTTCATGTCAAAATTGCACTACTTCAAACATAAAATTTTGTATGAAGAAATTAGGTAGTTAAATTGAGCATTTTCTTTACCATCAGGAGCACCATCACACACAACCAGTTCTTTATAATTCTTTCAAGTTTCAACAAATTGTAGACTCCAGCAGAAAAGGATTGCTATGAACATCAAGAGACATACTTGTGCATTTTGAATCCATGCATACAAAGTAAGCTGATTTTGTAAAGCTGAAACTTAAATCTCCTTATTATCACACAATGCATTTCCACCATTCTCTCTAAAACATGTAACATGTGCAAATCACAGTGTAACTAGCAAAAGAACGAACAAGAAAGAAAATGTTGTTTTTGGTGGTAACATGGTTCATAGCTTTTCATAAAAATTGTTTTCATGTCAAATTGCACTACTTCAAACATAAATATTTTGTATGAAGAAATTAATTAGTTAAATTGAGCATTTTCTTTACCATCAGGAGCACCATCACACACAACCAGGTCAGCCTTGCAGCCATCGAAATGTCTAATGACCTGAATAAATCAAGAGAAAGAAGAGGAGCTCACAAACTTAATTCCAATGGTCATCCAAATAATTTAATTGGTGGGAAAAAACAGCCTCGAATAACCAGTTCTTTATAATGTTTTCAAGTTTCAACAAATTGTAGACTGCAGCAGAAAGGATTGCTATGAACATCAAGAGACATACTTGTGCATTTGAATTCATGCATACAAATTAAGCTGATTTTGTAAAGCTGGAACTTAAATCTCCTTATTATCACACTATGCATTTCCATCATTCTCTCTAAAACATGTACCATGTGCAAATCACAGTGTAACTAGCTAAAGAATGAAAAAGAAAGAAAATGGTAATTTTGCTGGTAACATAGTATGTTTCCTTATTTTTGTTGGTAATGTTTTGTTGAGTGGATTGGGTTTATTCCGATTTTTAGGAAATTTGTCCAACCCAATGACAGTGGATACATGTCCTTTACAGACAACAAACACCGTCATAATGTCTAGCTGTTATTTTACATGAGTGAAAAATATGATTTATAGCATGGTTCAGCACTACAAACAAAAAATGCTGTGCTTTTCTTTTCCTCTATTCCATTTTCATGCTTTTCTCATTGTTATGGTTTGGGCAGTGTTCCTTTAACAGAAAGCAACACATATAGTTGAAATTCAAAATGATAGAGGAAAAAATATAATAAATGAAACTCGTAATACATACACATGTTTCATTTATGTAAAATATTAAAAATTTAGAAGGAAATATTTTTAAAAGGAAACTATGCAATTTCTTGAGGAAATTTAAGGCGGCAACAAACTGAAAGAGACAGGTATATTTTCTATCTCTACCAAGATATGTATACTCAACTAACATGCATTCAGGATAAAATAAAATTGTCCATGAAAAAAATTATGGTAATACTGTTATATATACCACTTCAGCTGTTCGAGCATTAGTTATATCACCCTGCACCTGAATGACACCTTCAATTGGAGCCATTGGTTGCAAATCAATAGCTACAATAAGAGGAAGATTTTCACCCCTGCATACATGATGCAGCAAGAAATTGATGATATTGATAAAGACGGAGCAATAATATCAGTGATTCAATAGGACACATTCTCCTATAAAAGAAAGAATTTATTTAAGACAGAAAATTATGAGTTTGGAGGATAGAGAAAAATAAACAGGAAATCAATGATTAGAGTTATCAATCCATTAACATATCTGTAAGGGAAACTCCCTTGAATATTCAAAGGTTTAAACCATCAAGAAGCCAAATGCTTAATTTATCCCATGTCAGCTGTTGATCCAACAAAACCTACTTAAAATATGAGTCATACTCCAACCAAGTGCCCCAAATTGTAGCATACGTTGTTACCAAAACTTTAGCTTCTTTACATCAACTAAAACAATTTAAGCTTACCATAGAATGATGATAAGAAAACCTCCACACTACATTCACCAAAAATGCCAAGCAATGAATTCATAAAGAAATAGAATTAAAACAATTTAAGAACAGGTGATATACTAATAAGAGTTTGCACTCACATAACACACATCAGGGCATTAGCTTTTCTTCATTGATGTCTTTCTTCTTTTTTTCTCTGTCCTTGTTCATGTTTCATTTTAACATTAGGAAGATCTATAATCCTCCAAACTCTTTGCAATTTTCTTCCTTAGTCTTGATGAAAGTCTTATTTTATAATAACAATAACAATATATTTATCAGTTGTTTGATCGAGCTTAATTTCAATCCTAAGACTTGACATGAATGTACAGGTGAGAAACAATGAAGAAAAGCTACTGCCCTGATGTGTGTTATGTGAGTGCAAACAGTATAGAAATTTCAAAGAAAGGCAACTTACTTTGAATCAGGCGCAAGCTTGGCTGGGAGATATAGTTTACGACTCAAAACCTGCACATAAGAACTTAAGCATGCTTGTTTGTTAAGAGTTCATATGACAAGACAAGTAAAATTTCATCACAAGTACCTGACTCCAGCTACCTGGGGCAGCGCATAAATCTACAACACGCTTCACTCCTGCAGAAAATAAAAAATTAATCTCGATGCAGAGAGCAAGGGTAATTTGTTGACCCTTTTCTATTAAATATTCATGACAGAGAAAACAGTGTCTCAGCGGAAAAAGTATTCAATAAACCCAAACAGTCAAGTACAGGCTTTCGTGGGCAAAGGCAGACACCCCCACCTTCAAAAATGTCGAATTCCTCATCTATCTGAAGGAGTTTAAAGGCACTTCGAGCACGCCAACCTTCCTCTTTTGCTTTCCGGTAATAGATATCCTGAAAACCAATTTAGCCAAGCATGAATGCACCCCAAGAAAGAACACTCTGTAAGTTAAAAAGCGCACACACACCCTCTTATCCCTTGAAGCTCTCCCCATGCTCTATCGTTCACTTGCCCTGCCACAAATTACGCAAAACAAATCCCTGACACCAACAGTTGTCAAAATAAATTAGAACAATACACCTGAAAATAAAAACAAGAAATTTAAAAATAATAAAATAAAAGCTTTTTTCCCATTCTTTTAGCCATTTCTTCAAACATCTGTTGGACATACATAAAATCTTCCTTTCACATTTACATAACTTAAAAGCCCCTAAATTTTTAATCCCCAGGCTAAAATTACAACTTCCATGGACCTAGAATGTTACAAAACTCTACCCAGCCCCAGAAATTTACAATCCCAATATTGAAAAGAAAACCATGCACCTTTTAACTTGAAAAATCCAACTATCACCTCTCTTACAATTCAACACACTCACTAGCTACCTAGGTTATGTTATATACTAATGATATATGCCCGTAGCCGAAATGGTTTCGCAACAGTAACCGGGTCAACCCGTGTTCACACCTATAAAGGCTCGGAATCTGAGTCAAATAGCAATTCGCGCTCAACAGCAACTCCTCACAAACCCTAACCACCAATTGTTGAACCTTTAGTATCACTCCTCACGAATTAACAAAATGCACTCTTTCACCTCTACAACCAAATGCTCTCACAGCCTTTCTCCCACAACCACTCCCAGAATTTGAACTGTCACATTAATTCCAAAAGACCAAGAGCACAAATTATGCTGATGATGACATTGTTCCATCTAATCTTAGTTCGTGTACTTGAAGAGGAGCATGAATGAGATAAAACCAGACCTGGAGGGCTTGGAAGAACCTATTGCGTTTGCGAAGGTCACAAATGATGCGTTGAAGTTCTGCGACTCGGACCTCGTTTCCCTTGTACACCCAATCGTCGAGTACCGGTACCACACTGGTGTTGGGATTTCCGAGGGGGCTGATTTCAATGGCTTCGCTAGGGTTTCTCCCTTTCTTTCTCTTCGCCGCAGTGTAACGATGGTGAATGAACGGAAACGACACAAACACGGTGATCGCCTCTGCCGCAGACGCGGGCCAAGAACCCAAGGTTTATTAATGGGCTTCTACTTTGGGCCAACCGTCTTTTAACTTTGCCATTTGCTCCTGCACCCACCTAATTACTGTCTACATCCTCCTAATTTTTAAAATGATCATTATTGTATATTTCAAATTCAATGATGACTTCCAAATTACTTATTCGGAAATATGGAATAAAATTCTTAGATTCGGAATAAAATTTTCAAAATATGCGAGATATTTTTATAATAAATTTTTCAAAATAAATTTTACAAAATATGAGATGTTTTCTCCAACATTACATAAATATTCTTTTTCCACAAAGGCCCTTGACAACAATACGATGAAGTGGTAACATAACAGAAAAGGAGAAGACATAATGGTGGTAAATATTCTAATAATTCATAGCAGAGTCTTGAATATAATAAAGAACATTTTGATCATTTCTTATACTATGAGAGTTTAGGATGAGGGAGAAAGTTCCTCTTTTTATTGAGGGAGAATGTGAACAAATTAGTTAAACTTCCTATATCATTTTTCATATGTTTATATTCATTTATTTATCTTTCTTTGTCTACTATTAAATCAATTAAATTACATAACTTCACAATATTTATCTTCATTTTTCATTTATTTTTATTTTACCAAACAAGTATTAATCCTTCTGGCAATACTTTTAACCCTGCCTACTTTTTAATGTTGTCCACAAATTTCACTTGTACCAATAACCTTGAGCTTTTTAACTTGACAATAAAGTTTTTTTTTATATCTATAACCATCTTATTATTAGTGCAGACTTTTCATTGCTTATGTCAATATCTAATTTAGAGTTTCTCATTCTCCTAACGATGTTTCTTTCATTTATGAAGCTTAAACTTGAAATTTGGTTTTAAAAAATCAAGTTTAGTACCACTCGAATCAACAACTTATAGATACTTAGCCATATGTTTGAAATATGTGTGAAAATTAAACATGTGGAGATTATGTCTCAAAAGGTTACAAAAACTAAGACTGCTTGCATCACAACATTAAAAGACACAAACCTTAAAAATACCACGCAGACCTAATTGTTCTAACTTGAAAATTTGGTTGAGTTATTAAGCAGAAGAAATTTTTGAATTCAGTAACACTCAGTGCAAAAAAAAAAAATAGAAGCCTAGGGGATTTGTGTAATACAACAAACCACCAAGGAAACACAAAATTATTAAGGTCACTGCATATGTTTAGTTCAGACATGTGATCTCCTAGTTCTCTTTTATAGTTAAATTTATAATATATAATTCCTCAGATGGTTTTAAAAAATTTGTGGTGTGTATTAAGACAGTACAGCCAAAAATTGATCCCTGACAGAATGATTGCATCCAACAAAGTCATAAAGTATGAGTTATGTTATGACCTAGGAAATAAAAGTGCAGTGAGGCCATAATGGAGTAACATTTTTCTTTCTAGGAATTTCCTGATAAACAGTATTAGCACAGAAAAAGGAACAAGAAAAAGAAGATTAAGCAATTCCCCAATGTTCACGCAAACCCCACATTCAAATTCCTGTTCCTCCCTCTTTCTCCCATTGCACAACATATGGGGGCTGTGGTATCTAAATTTCAGATTTTAGAAACATAACCGAAGACAAAGAGGGAGCAAAAAGCAGGTGTAGGCCTTGCAACACCAGCTCAAAAGCAATGCTGATTAGAAGAGTATCCACCATCTCCTTACTCTTTCTCTCTCTTTGCTACCTCTTTACATTAACCTTAACATTTTCATTCCTGTCTCCCTCTTCAGTCTCCATGGCTCCACCACTTTGTCTTTTGACCAAACTCCCTTTTCTCTCAGCAATTCCATCCCAATATGTTGCTGTTCACGCTTCAGACTTTGCCTCACTAATGTGGTAGACCTCCCACATTAGTGGTAAATACTTGGATTCCAGAACATGCCCATGTGTGCATGTCTCATGCACGTATATGAGCCTTATTTGTTTTCTTGCACCTATATGCTTTTAAAAGTTCTTGAAACATTCACCCTCTTAAGGATTTTGCTTTAACCTTACAAATTACTACACCCTCTGTCCATTTTTCTAGCTAGCATGTTTCCTTAAAATAGTTTGTCTATATATACTCCTTTGCCAACCTTTCCAACTGTCCCCTTTGGCAGCTACTTCCTCTCTGCCTCTCTTCTTTGTCAGACAATTTTTTTTTTTGAAATATTGGCTTTTTATGCAATTGGAGGTCTCGGATTGTTCATCAAAATGTTGAGAAAAAGTAAGAGAGTAAGCTTCAGTCCTGATGTCCATGAGAAACAAACCATGTTTCTCAAACATAGTGTATTAGGAAACAGGAAGAGGGTCATTGGAAGTTGGAGTTTCTCAAGAATTTCCAGAGACCCTTTATTGTCACCCGTGAGATTCCTACTACAACTTGGAGAAAAGGTAGCAAATTCCATTAGAGATGTTTCTATGGGAAGGAGATCCTCCAGAAAGGTTTCTTCATCCACTTTGGTAAGGTCACGTTCACTATCAGACCCTAACGACTCATCATATCGTGCTAAGGCTGTAGAAGATTGCATTGAGTTTTTACATTCTTCCTCCTCTAGGGAGAGACCAAGTTCAGTCTCTCCATGAAAAATCATGGTTTGCAAAGTCTTCTCAAGGCTGCTGCATGCAAGAGATGTATCATGTATGTATATTAAAAAGGATATGCTTTCTCGATTTCACATGTCATGTTCATTAGTTCAAAATTAGAGGTCAATCCTTTTGTCGTCTCTTCTGCAGCAGAGTTTGAGTAGAGACATTGCATATTCAAATGAAAGTTTGAATTGCACAAAGTGAAGTTTTTTCAACCTTTTCTTAACCATGATATTGGATATTTCCCCCTCTTGGTATAGTTTCTTCAAACATTAAAATTTGAATTCTGCATCAATCAAATTCTTTGATGGCACCGCGGATCAACTTGATTGTGTTTTTTATATCTAATAAAAGGATAGTTTTTGTGCAAATATAAAAAGGACCCAGTAAAAAAAAGACATACTTACTTTTCTCTTTATTTTTTCCTATGGCATTATCTTATCTTGCACTTCTCCTTTTTTGCTCTCTTATTTTCATGCGAACTTTTGTATAAATAACACTTCACTTTATTAATTAATTACGACAGACCCCACAAAAGACATGAGCTTCCACTTTCTAGGCTTCTGTTCTGTAACACACTTGAAAAGCAACTCAACCATACGCTAAAAGATCTGTGAATACCCCAATCTATCAACTTTCAACAATCCTTTGACCATTGACCAGAGCACTACAAAATCACCTCAAACTGTCCAAGGAATCCATCCAAATTCTGTTCATTGCAGGTCATGCTAATCATTGTTCTTATCTTAAAGCATGAAAATGAACTTAGATAACCAATTTTGAAATTGCGACTAGTGGCAACATTTTAAATATCAACCATTGGATACATTAAAAATGTAATGAGTACACCAAGAGCATGCAAAGTTCGATTGCTCCCCTGCACTGGCATGGGTCAAGTGCTATGTGCAGTTCCCTCTGAGAAAGACCACAAGAATTGACCAAACAAGTGCTTGCTACTGACACCTTGTTTATCTTGTCTCGTTGCCTTTGTTTTTGTTGAAATATGCTGCTTTAAAAGCAACATCCTAACATCTTCAACATCATCCAGTGAACAGTTTACATGTTTAGATGGTTACCTTAAAATAATCTGTATTCATTTCAAAAATTATGATGACAAAAGACTAGTCAGGCATGCAGTGATGGTACAAATCAAAAGAAAGTGTTAAAGTTCACACGTACGCTAATAATTACTAAAACACATGATATAATCGAAAAACAAAGTTCCAAATAGCATTACGAATAAACAGTAGAAATGAGTGATCAGAATCATACCCACTGAGGTCACCACAAGCTTGAAATGGGATATATACCTTATTAGGGCCTTCCAACCATCCACTACAACAATCTGCAAAGCCACATGCATTAATTACTCCAGATATTTCTCAGTCACGATTATTTTAGCATACATTATTCAGGATTCACTTTATGGGCTGAATTTTATAGTCCATAATTGCATATAAGATTTACTAAAGGGATGTAGATTACCTGTATCATCTACCCCTGAGGGACTTCCAACCTTCTCAAGAAGGCGATGCAGATCTTTTGGATCGAATCCTTAAGGAGGGGAATAGTTTTCACAGACTGCAAATGCCTCTGCAAGAGTGGAACACCTACAATTAGCTCAAATACTAGACAAATAGAATTACCCACTTCCTAATATTTGTAATCATATTTTTGGCAATGTTAGTGTGATAAAAACTAGCTTAAATACCTATAACTACAAGGTGTTACAACTATATTAAACAAATAGTATTTTTGAAGTTCAATCCAAACGACGTTGTCTAAGTCTGAGATATATCATCTAGTTAATCATCGTATCTGAAATATTATTTACTTTAGAAGTCATGTTCCGTCATGGTTATGTTCTTAAAAGACCTCAGTTGTTTATAAAAGAAAAAAATATATAAATTGTTTTTGTCCTGGACTTCTAAGAAATATGAAACTATATTGACGCCGAAATACTTACCTAGAATTATGGCAGCTTTTTGGTTTTGCAAGTGTGGGAAGAATAACTTTAGCTGCAAAGCAGAGACGACAAAGGTTGTATGATGATTCTAAAAAAAATTAAATTCAGAAAAGCAATGTAACAAAATAAGAGCTAGAAACTTTCAGAGACAACACCTTTGCCACTTTCCAATTATTTCGTTATGAATATTTGGCAGAAAGTGGAACTGCAAAACAATTTTACAACTCAACTAAAATTTTAGATTCAGCAATGAGTAGGATCTAAATCCCAGCCAGACAAAAGGAATACTCATAGTGATAGAATCGGTTCAAAAAAATTATCTTATGTGAGTGCACTTCTTTTATTTATCAAGAATGTAACTTAATGGTGTTCCTTTTCTTTCAAAGTACAATCATTTTGTAGAACTTTGGTGTAACTGGTTGAAAAGAACTGTCATCCCTCGTCACAAAAAAAATACACATTATATGATGTGATCTAACTGCCAAAGTCTATATGTGGTATTTGAATTACTTCTATTGCCTTCAAAGGTTTGCAACCCTCATTCATTCTAAATCATCCCAAGAGAAGATCATGTATTATCCATTAATTAAATACTTACTGCAAGTATGAGTTGGGATTTTACAAACTCATCCATGTCATGAAGCCCAGTAACTGCTAAAGCCAAAGCTTGCTTTCTTAAACTACAAACAAATTAAGAGATTTTCTACCAATGTATTACAGTTGATATGGAATAACAAACTAGACACAAAATAATTCTGGTTGGGTCCTTGATTGAGGCTATAAACCAAAATGTCACACTGTATGTAGCTTTTCATAAAAATAGTTTTCATGTCAAAATTGCACTACTTCAAACATAAATATTTTGCATGAAGAAATTAGGTAGTTAAATTGAGCATTTTCTTTACCATCAGGAGCACCATCACACACAACCAGTTCATTATAATTCTTTCAAGTTTCAACAAATTGTAGACTCCAGCAGAAAAGGATTGCTATGAACATCAAGAGACATACTTGTGCATTTTGAATCCATGCATTCAAAGTAAGCTGATTTTGTAAAGCTGAAACTTAAATCTCCTTATTATCACACAATGCATTTCCACCATTCTCTCTAAAACATGTAACATGTGCAAATCTCAGTGTAACTAGCAAAAGAACGAAAAAGAAAGAAAATGTTGTTTTTGGTGGTAACATGCTTCCTTATTTTTGTTGGTAATGTTTTGTTGAGTAGATTGGGTTCATTCCGATTTTGGGGAAATTTGTCCAACCAATGACAGCGTATACATGTTCTTTACAGACAACAACCGTCATAATGTCTAGTTGTTATTGTACACATGAGTGGATATATGATTTATAGCATGGTTCAGCACTACAAACAAAAATGTTGTGCTTTTCTTTTCCTCTCTTCTATTTTCATGCTTTTCTCATTGTTATGGTTTGGGCAATGTTCCTTTGACAGAAAGCAACACATATAGTTAAAATTCAAAATGATAGAGAAACAAAATATAATAAATGAAACTCGTAATACATTCACACGTTTCATTTACGCAAAAATATTGAAAATTTGAATTTTAATTAAGATACAGAAAATTATGATTTGAGGATAGATAAGAAAAAAAGAAGAAATCAATGATTATAGCTATCAATCCAACATATCTGTAAGGAAACTTCCTTTAAAATTCAAAGGTTTAAACCATCAAGAAGCCCAATACTTAAATGCTTACTTTATCCATGTCAACTGTTTGATCCAATAAAACTTACTCAAAAGATTCCTGCACCCTACATTTTTCTTCCTGCACCCCACAAGATTGTGCAAAGACAAAAGTGTTTCTATATAAATTGTACATTTATTTTTTTTTATTTTGGATTATGAAATCCGGTAAATTTTCAGATTGGCGCATCCGGTAATCTCCCAGATTGATGCTTCCGGTAGTACATGAATGATAGTGTTAATCCAAAATAAAAAAATGCAAAACATTCATAATTGAAAAAACCATTCTGGATCCGTCAATCCATAATTCAAAATATGCATTCCGGATTCAGAAATCCATAATTGAAAAAAACATTATGGATCCACCAATCCGTAATAGAAATTAGGCTTCCGGATTCAGCAATCTGGAAATCAATAATATATGCAAACTTTGCTTCCAGAACACCCCCTCATCCGGAATGCAACATGATTCACTTCTGGATTGATAAATCCGTAACACACTCCCAGATCCCAAAATTGTAAAAGTCAGTTTCGGAATTTACAAAATTATGGGAATGCAGAAAGAAAAATTTAGGAATGCAGAAAGAAACTGCCGATAATGAGTTATACTTCAACTAAGTGTGGCCCAAATTTTAACATACTATTAAATATTATGAAAAAAATATTTCTGCAAGTTGACTGGATATATACATACAATTAGATTGAAAATATATGTTTTATTTAATTCGCTACTTCATATTATATCTATGTATCACAATTATAATAATTTATTGTTTTATTTTAACTCGTATATTATATATTGATACAATTCTATATTTGTGGAAAATATAATAATTCTAATACATCTATTGTTACCAAAACTTTAGCTTCTTTACATCAATTAAAACAATTTAAACGTAACATAGCGATATGATAACACAACCCAGGGTACATTATATTCACCAAAAATGTCAAGCAATGAATTCTTAAAGAAATAGAATTAAAACAATGTAAAACAGATGATACACTAATTAGAGTTTGCACTCACATAATTATCTGAAATGGAGTTGTAAATACACTAGAGAAACATTAGTACAAGAGAAGTCAACTTTGTGAAATAATTACTTAGAACACTCTTAGAAGAGAAATATTTAGCAAAACTTTTAATGTATTTAGTTTAGGATTTAGAGTACCCACATTTTCAATATGAAAAAATATAAATTATTCAATGTAATTTTAGTTTAAATGTGAATTATATAAATTAGTATAAACATGTGTTGTAATTTTAGTTTGAATATGAATGATAGATTTGTGTTTAACTTTATTTATCACAAAATTAAACAATGTGCTCAACTCTTACATTGTGAGCAGCGTGAGTGTTTGTTTCTGTTGATTTATAAATAAATAAAAAAGAGAAAATAAATTATGTTGATTTTGATTGAATTCACGTTGTGATGTTTACCTTAATTGAAACAGGACATTGACGTTGCAACAAAGCCCATACCCAATCGCGCGTTCCAACGTTTCAATCAACATCACACTTCAAGGAGATGCAAAAAGTGGTGTTACATGCAATTTTGTGAAATTAATAAATCATTTTAATTTTAAATATATGAAAATTAAATATCATAAAAAAGTGACATATGCAAAATATTGGGGATAAAGGAGAAATAATGAATGAATTATTGATTAAACTATGATAAATAATTAAAATTAAAGTTGATCCCTTTTTGTTTTGATTAAAAGCAAAAACATTATAGGACATTAGGGTGTTAGGTAAGAAGGGAGGAGACAAAATGATGAGGCGTGACAGCATTGAGGGTCATGTCGTTTTGTTTTGGGGTTTGAGGATAAGATTTGCGGTGCATAAAGTATTTGTACCTTTTCCTTCTCATGAGGGGCCCAATTCTGACGAGGGGCCCAATTATTGGATAAGCTTTCGGCTCTATCTACATCTCAATTTCAAGAGCATTTCATTTTCTAACACACCCACTTTATGTTCTATTCAATACTATTCTTATTTCTTTTATATTTTATTTTTTCATTCTTCTTTCTATTCCTCGTTCCTCTGAAATTAACGTTAATTTACGTTAAAACAAGGGTATATAAAATATTGACTATTCGCCAAACCGACATGCGAATATAACTTTGGGGTCCACATCACATGGGATTTCATCTTATCCATTTCCGTTTTTTTTCTATTTTTTTAATTCTATTCAGTGTTGTGGTGTTGTACAGCAAATTCTTGTCGTTAGGGGAACTAACACGTCTTCTTCATTATCCCATCTTAGTTTTATTTTTCTTTATTTTTAATCAGTATTATAGGAATATGAATTCTCTATACAAGATCAAAAGAATAAATTAAGATATTTTGTTCAATTAGATCAACTCTTTTTTTTTAACATTTGCTGTCTTTTTTAATAAAAATACGAGATACAATATTTCTCAAACAATTAAAATATTATTATAATATATAAAAGATGCCGGTATCATTTTTTAAAATCATCAAAGGAGGTTAGTGTAAAATTATAATAAAAAGGTAAAAAAAATTATGTAATTTAACAGAACTTCAACAATAATTAGTGCACTTTTTTTTTCACCAAAAAATTATGTAGATTAGTGATTTATACGATCAGCTAAATTATGTTTGTCACATCAAACAGTAAGAAATTTAACATCTTCCTTGTTTCTTTTCGGCTACATTGTATCACTTACACTTTTCCTTTCTTTCTTGTCTCTTACATTGGCAAATGGTTGTTCATAGATATTTTACAATATACCTTTTGGGTCAGTACTTGCTTGCAGATGTATCAGTAACGGAAGAAAAATAAGAAAAAATATATATTAGACACCACTCTTCATTAAAACCATATACTTTATAACTATTTTTTTAATAAAATATTATATCCTAATAAAATAATAATTTTTATGATTGGAGGATGAACATAAAAAAGAAAAGGCAGTATCATTGAATCATAATTTTACATGTAATAAACAACTAGTACCATAAAGAAATAATAGGGGAAAACCATGAATGTTAATGAAGGATGGGGAATACAAGAATGTTGGTACCTACTCCATAAAAAAAAATCACCAACAAGTATACTAATACTATATTTAACTCACCCAGACTAATGTAAGTCTCTTTTTTTTTTTTTGTTTATCACTCTCAAACTTTATTAGTTGAAACATAAATTATTTTCTTTGAATAAACTTCATCAATTTATTAGTTAAATTATTTACCTTTAAAAAAAGAAAGTCAATGAGTATTTGCCGATGTGAAAAGGCAAGGTACAGCAAATGCAAACGTGTGAAATGCATTGAATGTGTATTTGTTGTGAGATTTTTTTTTTATTCACAAAGAAGAAATTACATTAGTTTGTTGTGAGACTTATAAACAACAAAGAATAGTAATTCATTGCATAAACTTGGTGGAAATATGCAGAGAATTTGATATTTGTGGCAGACAGATAAAAGGGTAACTTCATTAAGTTCAGTCGAGTGATAAAAGATAATAGATAGTTTATGTAAGGTCATAACTAGTAGGTTTAATTCCCATTACTGCGATATGTTTAAAAATTGATGGTATAACAGAACTAATAGAGGTTTAGGAGCAGAGTTCTGTGCATATAAACTCTCAAGCTCTTTAGCCTATGATAATTCACTCAATGAATCTACCAAGTTTTTAAAGCTTGCCTTTTACAATGTATACAATAAATATAGAAAGAAGATAATCATCGTGCCCCACTTAGAAGACAAGAAGACAAATAAGGAAGCAGCAAAAGAGAAAAATAGTGATTCTGTTCAAAGATTTGTGTGCCTGCATCTCTTGCCTTCTCAACCTAGGGGTAGAACTTCCCATCAGCTGATAAGAATTGGGGTATGCATACAAATTTTCTGGGTTGCCAAACACTCTGGAATAAACCATCTCCCCAAACATCCCAGTCACAGGGTGGTGGTACGATCCAAGATTCAGCATTCGTGAAGTGGAGTCCGCTTCTTGGTACGGACGAGAGCTGAAGTAGTGACCCTGGTAAGGATTACGATATGGAAGGCGCTGCTGACCCCTTTGAGATGATGTTGCCACAAGTTCTTGAGCACATGAAGCAGGTGGTCTTGGAGGTATCAAAACATCACAAGAAGATGTTTTCCCTTCAGCTGTGGCATGGCCACGGGCGTAGAGTGGAACCATTGTGCTGTTGGATATAACAGCCTTGCAAACGGGGCACTGAGGGCGCTCACTAGTTGTAAGAGTATCACTTTGGACACTTAGCCACTTGTAGATGCATGGCCAGCAGTAGAGGTGGCCACACAGGGTCACCACTGGTTCATGTGCAAAGTCTAGGCAGATGTTGCAATCAAAACAACCATCAGAGTTTTCTGTCTCGGTCACAGCATCTTGGATGGTTTTCAAATCCCCGGAAATGTAGTGCTCAAGTGCCATGAAAATTAAGGAACTCCTTCACACAAGTTTGGTCAGTACAGCTTCTTTAAACCTGGAAACACCAAGAAAAAACAGCTTTAATACAAACAAACAAAAGACAGAAAAAGTGGGGAATTAACTTGATGGGTGAAATCAAGCAGAATTGAAACTAACAGTGGGACAGGAAAGTAAAACCAAATTGATGTCCATCAAAGAAAATGTCAATAAGTAGAAGACTATCCATATTGGAACAACAATTAATGAGATAAATGTAGTTGAAGGTAGCAAGGACGCGTGATCGGATTAACTTAATACCTAAAACATAAAAATTCAAAAGCAACAAATACACCAACTCAAATGCATCACCCTGCAATCAGACAGATATAATACATATTTTTTACCAAAAGTGTAAAATAAATGCCCGAAGCCCAAAGGTATACAATTATGCACATAGGCATACAAGCTATGCGACAAAATCACAAAACCCACAAAGGTGCAAGAGAAACTACCCTTTTAGGATATAAACCAAGGTATGCAGATGCAGTGAAAATCCAAAGGCTAAATTGCTTCATATGAAGAAGCAAATCCTGGTTAACAAGGATTCACTAAACACACAGGTTAAGTGCGGGATGTCCATAACCCAGAAACAGGAAGCCCCGACATGCTTTTCTGCATATTCCTAACAGGGATGCTAATAATGATAAGAAAAAAAGGGCTTGAATTGAAGAGGGGAAAAAGGAAAAATTGGCCACACCTCTTATCTGAGTGGAAAAATATCCCAGACATTTCAAAAAGTAAAAGAATCTTAACAATGACAGAGTTTAAGATGAATATAGAAAAATGAGTAAAAACACAAGATCTAGCCAGTACAAATTATGTGAAAGGAGAGCATGCACAGAATCCCATTAATTGAAAAGGAAGAAATTGCAAAGAAAAAACACAAGAAGTGAATGGTGATGGTAAAGAAAGAACACTATTTTACAAACCCAGAGAGCAAAGAGGAAAAGAAGGAGGAAATTACATACCCAGATGAAAAAGAAACCAGCTTTGCCTCTGTGGGAAATTTCGTTGGAGATGTAGACGGGGTGCGAGAGTACACGCCGGTTGGGAAGAACTAGTATATATATATATATGTGTGAAAGTCAAAGAACTTGAGATATTTTTCTTTAAAATCTGTTCCAGTGGGAAGCTATTAATTATCATCATTAGAAAAACACAACGCATGTCAAGTCATACTTTTATTACATTAATATATATATATATATATAAGTTTATAAATTAATATTTAAAAATTATTTAATCTAATTTTTTTGAAAAAAAGTTATTTAATTATTAAAACAAAAATATTATTTAATTATTTATTTTGTAGTCTCTACGTATTTTAGAAATGATTGTGTTCGGATTAAAGTGTATAAAATCAAGTTTGCAATTGGAATTTGTAAAAGTTTATTTTTATAATATATAGATATAACATATTTTTTTATAACAATTGCCATAAAATTGAATTGACCTATTAATACACTTAAGTTGCAGGGGAGCACGTTATCAAAATTAAAGGTTGATTTGTATGTTGTGCCGACACTTTAAGGATTAGTATAAACTAATTGTGTATTTGTACAAATCCTATGCTTTATCTTATAATTTTTTTGTTATCTTATTATAGAAGATAATAGATAATAACTTATAACTTACCCTGCATAGGCTTTATACATTGCAACTGCATTAGAATGAAATTCATGAACAAGTATTAATTTAAAGTTGATTATATGAACTTTGCTGAGATACTGACACAACGATATGAATAGGTTGGTAAGGCAAATAAAGATCTTAAAGGTACATCATTATCTCTTCAATTACATACCAATTCAATTGACTCAGTGGAACTTCTCAATCATTGAGTCTTCAAACTTCTATTCACAAAAAAAAAGTATTTAATTTTTTTTTATGACCATTAATGTAGTATTTGGTTTAATTTCTGACTTTAAAAAGTACATAATGTTAAAGTTCAAATAAAAGCTTTAATGTTAACATTAAAAGTCTCTGGTTTATATAGTATAGTTTGAAATAAAGGATAACATAGAAAAAAAAAACAAATGAAAAGGTTTTAAAATTGTTTTCTTAAAATTCCATTTTATTCATTTTTGTTTAAAGAAAAAGAGAAATTTCAAATAATTTAGACCAAATCTAGCCGTTTCAAGTTTCTCATACAAATTTATCTAGTTAGCTTTAATATTGGACTATTTTCATTAAAAAGTCCAATTAATTAATATTTTTAAGTGTGTAAAATTAAATTTTCCTTTATCTGAATTTAGTTTGAATTACCTGCGAACTTTGTCTTTTTTTATCTACGAAAACTTCCGTAATTAATAAATCAAAGGAGTTTTACAGTGAGAATATAAGATGTTATGTTATAAATTAATAGGACTTTTTATGTAGGGTAAAAAGAGAAAGGTTTTTTTTTTTTCATCAAAGAGAATCAGAAAGGAATATAAAGAGTTATTCAACCTAAGATGAGGAAGTCTCAATATTTTTTTTGAAAATTATGTGTGGATTAATTTTTTTAAAGAATAATTGAGTTAAATATTGATCTCGTGTTGTTCAAGTAATAAATTAATTTTAGGAGTTTGAACCTGCGTAAGAAAAAAAAGTGATCTAACGTACAGTGAATAAAGTGAACAAGTGACCTTATCCGAAATAAAAGTTAAAAAAGCCTATTTTTCTGCTGTTTTTTTCCTCCACCTTTATAGTTTTTGAATACTTCTTAAAATGTTAAAAATAACTTTTATTTTATTGATGTTTTTAATTTAGAGGTCGAGAAAAACTTGAGATTATAGGATTCGTTAGAATAAATTTCTTTAAAAAATACATTTTAAATTATTCGAATATTTTTTAATTCTATATTTCAAAATGTATTTTTTTAAAGATTTTTTTTTTCAGATTATATAATAAAAAAGGTATTTCCGGAATTATACAATTTAAAAGGTGTAAATAAAAAAAAAAATACAGATTATAAAATTCAAAATGTATTTTTTAAAATAAAATGATCTTTTTCTTGACCAATAGTCAGGAGAAATTATGAAGATGCAGGAAAAAAGAGCCCTATTTTTCTCTTGAAGGTTTCAAAAGACTGGTAGCCAAGCCATGATGAAAATGTGTTCTTTATTTGCACTGTATCAAACTTATATGGAGTGAACTCAGAAGTATAGGGCTGAAGAAATTGTCAAATAAATTCTCTCATTTCATTAACTTGTATAACAATCGAACTTAAATATTGGTGTTGTAGGATCTGTTGTTACAAATACAATAAACCGTAGCTCTCAAGGATTACAACGAAATTTGAAGAATCCGACATTGAAAGGTTTCTCTAATTTCAGAATTGGAAAATGAAATAAAATAAAATTGGTATATTCAGAAATGATGAGCGTTTCATATTCTCGAGATGTTGAAGTCAGGATATAAGAGTAGTGGCTTACGTCAAACATGTTAATCAGGCTCCCTTCTTCTTTTGGTCTTTTGCAGATTTGATCTCCTTCGTAAGCATTCTTGGAGCTATGGCCATAGCCATTAACTCTTGGAAGAGCAACTTACAAGCATAAGGGATGTAAACCTACACGGACAATAAAAGCCAAAAGAATTCAGCACAAGGAAAACCTTGGACTTTGACTGTATACTAGCAGAAAAAGATAAATGATCATTCACCTGAACAATGTCCGTTTTGTTCTTGCAACCCCTGCACTCGAAAGAATTCTTCTTGAGATTAGCAATAGCTATCAACCCACAGCGCTCACACACATGGACCCTGTATGCATCACTTTGATCAAACAATCTCTCCTTTAGAAAGTGAGCAGCTCCATGAGCAATCATGCAATCTCGTTCCATCTCTCCAAATCGGAGACCTCCATCACGTGAGCGTCCCTCAGCAGGTTGTCTTGTGAGGATCTGCACAGGACCACGTCCACGAGAATGGATCTTGTCATCAACCATATGCTTCAGTCTTTGGTAATATGTAGGACCAAGGAAAATCATTGCACTGAGACGTCTCCCTGTATGACCATTGTACATAGTCTCGAACCCACGCATTTGGTACCCACATTTGTGCAGAGCTTTGCTGATATTATCCACCTGATTTACAGAAGTAAAGATAAAAATTTAAACATAGACAATATATATCAATCACATTTGACTTTAAATAAACCTATTAACAAGAATTTTACACAACAGATACCTGTCCTTTGGTCTAAACTAAATACATTATTAGGTTCATAGTTAAATAGTGAATAGCAAATTGTTTGATTCTTAGCAGACAGTTCTTCATGTATAACAGCTTACTCACAATACATACCACAAATCAAGAAAACACAGTCAAATAGTTATTATAGTGTAAATGGATGGGTTACAAGATCAGATAGGAGCGACTGGAAGGAGCTTACTTATGTCAGCACTTCCAATTTATAGCAAGTATATATTGTTACAGAGAGAGAAAAGTGGATGGTAGAGTGCTACTTACAGTAACATCTGTAAAAGGAGTTGCATCTCCTTCCTTTCCCATGTGGGCGGCCACCTTACCCATGATACACTCAATAAGCTGACCAATTGTCATTCGGGATGGAATAGCATGTGGGTTGACAATAATATCAGGGGTGATGCCTTCCACAGTCCAGGGCATGTCTTCTTGTGTATAAGTCATTCCAACTGTTCCCTTCTGACCATGTCTACTACTGAATTTGTCGCCAATCTGTGGTATACGAACAGATCTCACTCTTACTTTCACAAATCTCAATCCATCAGCATTTGTAGTCAGCAGAACCTACAGAATAGGCAAAATATTAGAATCCACCAATGGAAGGAAAAAAACTCAGAACTCCAGATTTTGGTAGTCATTTAATTTTTGTCAAGCAACTCCTATTTTACAATAATTAAAATTTAAAACCTCCAATCATTAAGCATTCAAACCACCACTCATGTGACATTAAATTAAATGAATGTGATAAACATACTTGATCAACCATTCCAGTTTCACTATGACGTAAGCTTATGCTGTGATCACGCCTCGTGTAACGTAAAGCTTGTCCCTGTGCTTCTTCCTGAGATATTGGGGTGGTCTTTCCAATAATAACATCCTCACCAGATACTCTTGTGCCCTATTTCACAACAAAAAATTAGTTCTTGTTCAGTTTCTTGGGAACAGGCAACAAAGCATAAACTTAGATATGCTTACAGGTGGTGCAAGACCATCATCATCCAGCTTATCATAAGAACCATGCCTCATGCCCTGCAACAAAATGAAACTCGATAATAAACCACAAACAAGAAACTGATGTTTTCAAATAAAAATTGCAAAACAAGAAGAATCATTCTCCAACACAAATTTTCACCATGGTGTTAGTTCTATCTGGACGGCCAAAATCTTCTTTGACTAGAGTTCCCATCTTCTTCTCTTCGTCTCTGTAAAAGTTGAGAATGCAGCATATCATAAAAACCATAAAAACCAATCAAAAGAAAAAATATCTAATTACAAGCAGCAACATACCTATATGATCGGAAAAAAAGAGATCGAAAGAATCCACGGTCTATTGATGATTGGTTCATGATGACAGAATCTTCTTGATTATAACCAGAATAACAGGCAATGGCCACAATGGCATTCTAATACACAAGGGGTAAATATGTTAGAATGTTTTAATTATCCACATAATGCTAACAAGATATAAATAAAGAAGGAAGAATTTACAATTCCAGCTGGGAGTTGGCGGAAATGAAGATGTTCCATGGCTCTTGTAGTGACCAGTGGCTTTTGTGGATAGTATAAAACATAGGCCAAGGTATCCTAAGTAATTGAGCAAAACCATAAAGTAAAATCCAGTGTCAAGTAAAATACACAAACAGAAAAAAGGCAGGCACATATTAATAAAAAACAAGCAAACAGTACCATTCGAAACTGGTAGTTGGTAACATATATTCCCATTGCTTGTTTTCCCATTGCAGACTGATAAGTATTACGTGGGGACTGATTACACCAACCAAAGGTAAGTGAGAAGAATAGTGTGTATTAATCAGAATGAATACAATAAAGCAACACCACCATATTTACCTGATTGTGATCGGGAAATGGTATGATAGAAGCACACACACCCAAAATTAGAGAAGGGTGGATTTCACAATGAGTGTATGTATCGGAATATGCATCTTCTGGGTTGAGCCTAGCTTGTACAAGATCCTGTAAAATTTATTCAAGAATCATTTTTTGTTGCTTTATAACCTCTTAATTTGCATAAAGGGTACAATTTTCAAAACAAGAATTATAACTAACATTAATTGTCATGGAAATCATTGTAGTCTCTTCTTCTTCCGTGTCAATATATTCTATAAAGCCCTTGGACACTAGATCATGCCATCCACCCTCTTCAGGGGATTCCTGAAGCAATTGAATAGCAAGTTAAGAAATTACTTAAACAATATCAGCTGCTAAGAGAGACTATAGTTACTACTAGCTCACCCTCTGTTGTAAAGCATGAATATCCCGCTTCTTTATGAGAAGCCTTTGTTTATCTACAATGAACAACGGACGACTGCAGCGACCATAGTCTGTATATATGCGCAATTCTTTAAGACGGATATCTCTGACAACCCCAACTTCAGTATTAACATCAACCTGCAGCACATGAAGAGCCCATCAGGTATAAAAACCGGATCACAATTAAAACAACATCACAACATCTAAGCAAATTGAACCAATCAAATCCCAAAAGACAACAAACAATGATTACTCAGATGACTTTATGATGAGGTTATCAAGAAAGCAACTATTTGAAAATTGACCAATACTATGGTCTCTCAAATAATGAATACCCTTAAACATGTGTGATATTTCATAATAAGCAGCCAAATCTGGTGTTGTTATTAATAAATTGCAGTGCCATAATAATAATAGTAAAATGGAAAATAATGCTTCTGGATTTTCATATCAACTACCATCATGATTTATCTTATCTGTCAGGTGATTCATCTTATACGATAACTATATGCTATTTGCCATTTACTGACAGATTCATTCAAACAATTAAAAAATTGGTTGTCAAACAAAATCAGAAAGCAAAGCGATAGTTACCCGACGTCTCAACTTCCTCAATGTTCTCACCAACATATCAGGGTCACGATGGATACCCATCCAGGAACCATTTACAAAAATCTTAGTAGCTTGGGGAATCACTGCAGGAGAAATTTCCTATGTGGAAGGAAAATAAACAAATTTTAAACACTGAATACCATTACCATATAGATGAACAAGATAACTTTGCAGGAAAGCCATTAACCTCGAAATTCTCAGTGCCCCATTCTTCCAAAAACTCCAGAATAGGATATGCTGCTGAACCAACTGTTATGTAGACCATCAATGCCAGATTCTTCACAAGTCCACAGGCCTATGCAATAGCCCAATCACACTCATAAGTACCAAAGAGAAAGATGAGTTCCTAACAACAAGTACTAATATAGCAATATGCTTGGAAAGCAAAATACACACTTGTCCTTCAGGTGTTTCTGCTGGACACATCATTCCCCATTGAGAATTATGCAGCTGTCTTGGTTTGGCCAACTTCCCTGAAATAAAATGGGGAAGGAAGAAATCGGTAAAAATTACAACTTAGACAAACAACCAATATTGCAATAGTGCATTACCTGAGTGGATATAAAGAAATAATTGAGAATACATTACCATATTGTCTTAATGCTATTAACTTATGCAAGCACTGCACAGGTGGATAGTCATGAAATTTTACCTTCACGTCCTATTGGGGAATTCAGTCTTCTCAAATGAGATAAAGTTGACGCAAAAGTTAAACGATTCAGCACCTGAAGCACAATATCAAAATGTTTAGTATCATTTCTTCTATGGAAGATATAGCAAAACTATTTTTACTTGAATCATAATGCTGTAATTTATATTCATACCTGTGAAACTCCAGCTCTGGTACCGGCAGCATTTGCTTGTCCCCAATTACCAGTAGCTAGTGAGTATTTAAGTCCACTTGTGATGGTTTTTGCTTTGATAGCAAATTGTAGATTGACATCTTTCCCGTTATCAACACACTACACATTCACGGGTACATAGGTTTAGGCAGCACAAAATGAATGCGGCAACAGATGTAATTTGAAGCCGGTACAAACCTTCTGTACATATCCCCTGACATCTCTCGTTAGCTTTCTGAATAGCTGCATCACAAGTTACAGTAGCCTGTAATTCACTAATTAGAAAGTTACTAACTACGTTAAAAGACATACAAATTAGGTAATCTAAGCTAATAAAGGGGATATGTATCCATGTACACATCTTTTAGGCTATTTTATCCTACAACTGTTCCTAAAAACTAACCTTCAACTACACCAATTATTATAAAAAATTCCTATCAATCATGGCAGTTATTTACATCTCTTCACCAATTTTCACTTCTAATTAAAAAAACACAACTACACAGACAAGACACTGAGTGCCTGATTTACGACCAGTATCAATTATATAAATGTTGAGAGATACAAACCATTCTAAAAAGACCCCCAAGTAGAGGGCCAGCCAGATCCAGCCTTTTGTTCCCGTAATGATCCCTATCATCCTCAGCCCTCCGTCCAAGTGCACACAGAAGTAGCCGATGAATGATATATCTGAGGGGCAATGATAGTATAATAAGTACTCACTAAGTCATCAACATGAAAACATACGATATAAAAAAAGTAAACTAACCCAAAATAGTAGGCTTTCTTGGTCTCACAATACTCTCCAACCCCTACATGAGGGAGCATCTCCTTTTGGAGGATCTCCTTAGCATACCTGCAGATTATGATACAAATGTAGCCCTAACTCAATAAAGGGTGAACACAGATCATCCTCATGTTTTAAAGAAATCTAGCTCAACTCACTTTATTCTCTTTTCCTTGGTTACACCAACAGTTGCTCCTCTTTTCCCAATGTAGTCAAGTGCAACCTGCAGTTGAGATAAATTTAATAGAAAATAAAACTAAATTGCTTAAATATAAGTGCATGGAGGAGTATAATTAAAAAACGTATAGAAGGACACCATATTTCACTAATAATAAAAGTTTGACATATCAGAAACTAAAAAGAAATAAACATTCCACTGCAAAATCAGAATCAGATGACATCAAATGAAATCGAGTGCAATTAGACAAAAAAAAACAATATATAAAAGGAAAGAATTTAAGGAAGAATAAGCAGACAGAAGGCATCACCAAGCTGGAAGACAAAAAAATGAATAATAGGAAAAGAAGATTATTTGAGCCCGAGCAAGGAAATAAATCAGAGATTGAAGTGGGCTGGGAGACATTAAAATGCTCTCATAAAAAATATTATAAATTCTAGTTCTAGACTTAAAAAGCAGGATCACAGTGGCTGCAAGCATGTAATATATAAAATTAGCATAACCCACTTGTTGATTTTGAATAACAAACGCTTCTTCCAGGGAAGGACGAAGCAACTCCATCATTTGAGTATCTGAGAAATCGTAGCATATATGTTCGAGAATATCTTTGTCAGCAACAAACCCCAACGCTCGAAACACAATAATGATGGGAATTTCAGTTCGAATATAAGGAAGAGTGGCACGTATATATTGTCCTGAAGAACCCTGAAGGAGGAAAATCATAAACTCAAACATTAGATGCAACCCATAACCATGAAAAGCAAGTTGCCCGCAGGAAATTCACACTGCAGAATTAACATTACCCCTTTGGAACTAGTCCGAGAGAGCATGCGCACAAACATAGTACTGGGCGGTCTGTTCTGGGACTCGGCCATTGACCGAACTTCAGCCACATAGGCATACTTGTTCGGCTGCCTCTTCTTAAACACATACACATGATTGGTACTCATCTTCTCCTGAGCAATCAGAACCTTCTCACTCCCATTAATAATGAAATACCCTCCTTGATCATATGGACACTCTCCAAGTTCAGTCAAATCCTTCTCCGAATTCTGGTACAACGTGCAATAACTAGACCGAAGCATTATAGGAACCTACAAGTAACAGCAACAACAAAACAAGAGTAATCACTAATTAGTCATTTGGTTTAAGCACCAACAACGAAATCAAACTTAGCCTTATCAAGAATCAAGAGACACACCTTGCCAATGAAAACTTTGGTGAAATCTTGAGTCTCGGTGACTTCTTCACCATCGTGCCCCTTCTTGATGACCCTCTTGGAGACATCAACATACAAAGGAGCTGAATAGGTGAGGTTCCTTAACCTAGCAGCCTTGGGAAACAACGTGGCGGTTTCTCCATCGGACTCCGTCATCATGGGCTTACTCAAGTAAATCTGGCCGAAGCTGATTCTGTAAATAGTCTACGAAAAACGCAACGAACTCGTTAACCTAGAAACAGTGCAGAGTAGAAGACATAACAGAAGTAGGAAGGTAAAGTAGAGTGAAGGTACCTCGGCGAAATCAGATTGGTGACCGGGATTGTGCTGCGACTCGGGTCGAATTTCGATGTCGGCGGACTCGTCAACGATTTCCTGCATAGTGTTTTGGATGAACTCGTCGAAGGAATCGAGTTGCTGACGAACAAGGCCTTTCTCTTCGAAGTAGGCGGAGATAACGGCCCACGCATCTTCTTGCGTGATATCGTCTTCGTCGTCTTCTTCCTCCATCATTTGCTGATCGTACTCTTGTTCCTCTTCCAAATCCATGTTTCTTCTTCTTTCTCACTCACTCACTCTCCAAAGATTAACGTTTAATTAAGGTTTTGAAGTTCCGTTTTATTTGGTTGGAATCAGAGAGAAAGAAAGAAGGCAAAGACAGTGAAAAAGCCCTAGCTAAGGGGATTTGGGTTCGGGTTCAGAAAGGATCTACGAATGTAGGCTCTGCTCTTATATAGGGCAGAGGACTCGCTCATCGACATAAACTCCACATTTCCACTAAACAAAATAAGTGAATGATTTTGTTCCACTTTTTTTAAATACTCTATTTAGATGTTTTCTTTATTTTTTCATTTCAAATAACATTACTTAAAAATAAATTTTAAAATATTAACTTTAGAGTGTAATTCAATCAAACCATGTAAAAATTATATACATACATTTAGTTTCTCTAAAAAAAAATAAGTTTTATATTAAAGTAAAAGTCTACAAAAATTCATAAATTATTACCCTCACGTCGAGAGAGACTCACAGCTCGTGCGTGGGATAATATATTATGGTTGGTGACCTGATAAACCCAACAAATACTCATATGATCGATATTGGTGAACTTTAAGTCTAACTCAACCATATACTCATGAGGTTGAGGTTTGCACCCACTTATATGTAATGAATTGTCCTCATGTCTAGTCGATGTTGAATCTCCAACATAAATCATAATAAAAACCCTAAATTTATAAAATCAAATTAGAAATTTCAAAAACAAATATATTTCAATTATTTAAAAATTTTGACTACAAATAAATAACAATTATTTGTGGGTTAGATATGATAATACCCATTGTCTCATTAATAAAAGGATTATTGAAAATATTTGAATCCTATTACTCACTCCTATCTGTTGGATCTGATAATTTAATTTATAAATATCTATGGATATGTTTATTTTTCGTCCTAGATATTTTCTGAGACGTCCTCTTTTATATAGATCCACCCACGTGGTAAAAAGATGCACAAAACACAAATGTGAAAAGTCTGAAAATATCTTTGACCATTTGAATAATGATTTTAAATTGTTTTAATGTTTACAAAACTGTCATGATGGTCTTTTTAACTGTATTAGTTAAAAGTATAGAACTTTGTAAAATAACGAATTTTCTTGCAAAATAAGGTTGTATCTTATAACTAATAACACCACCTTTTATATTTTGTTTTGATTAAAATGGAAATTTAAGATGATTTAGAAAAAATATAAAAGAAAATAAGATTATTTAAAATAATGTAAATACAGTAAAAAACATAGACAAAATTATAAAACATATATGAAAAGATATCAATGATTAAGAATGAAATAATTTGTTCCCTTCGAAATAAAAATTTAATTGCATAAAAACAAATTATAATAAGTTGAAGTAAAAATGTTAGAGTTATAGTTATGATTAAGTTTGTGATGTTTGGGTTAGGGTTTATAGTTAGGTTTATGTCACATTGTTAGGGACGGTAGGACATGATTTTTGAGTTAGAATATGATTATGATTAAGGTTTAAGTTGTAGGTTTTTCTCTCACAAAATATCTTGAATATTGATTATCGAAAGATACTAGTCGATTTCATTATAAAAAAAATAGGACAATATTAATCATGATCAAACAAACATCAATTATTCCTATAAAATTAAATTAATATCAACTGTGAGAATGTAAATATTGATGTTCCATACAAAAATCAACCATAATAATTACGTAATTGTTGTTTGATGTTTTTTTGTGGGGACAAATTAGTTCCATAACTAACTTAATTGATTAATCTTTCATGCAAATAGTCACAATTTTATTTTGCTCTCACATAAATAATAAGGGTGCAAATGTAAAATGTCATTACTTATTGGTCTTTCAATATTTTCTTCATGTGTCAACCAGTAATCCATTTTGAACAATCATTATCCTTTCACGCTCATCAATACCTCAAATCATAAATACAAACGACGTGCATCATTCAAACTCCCTTCAGATAAATAATATTCACATAGATTCAAAGATAACTTTATATAAAAAGTAAATATCATTATTATACTATTGGTTTAATATAATAAAATCTACCATTTATAATAAATATACTTGATTTAATTATTTATATAGTATATATTTAATTTTTTAAATATAACGAACCTTATCCATTGTTTGATGGAAGAGTCTACAAAATCTAAGGATGAATCTCTGAATCATGTTTTTTCTACATACAAAACTAATGTCACTTGAACCCATGACGCTGGTTGCACATGTAGCATATTAAGAGTTTATTGTGGAGTTACTTCATTTAACAAATTAAATTTATAAAGTTCAGAACAAAAATAAAGTTCAACATATTTGTAAGAGATGTCTCAAAGGGATGGTGCACACGGGCCATAACTTGATGGGCTGAGTCCAAAGATAGTGTATTCACATAGAAGGCTGTTTCTTCCTACACCTCCATATATTCTTCTCCCACATCCATACATTTTTATATTTTCAAAAATATCCCTCTGTAATATTTCAGATTACATATTTGGAAGTCATTTTTCAAATTCGTAATTAGCTTATGGATTACATAATCCGGAAGCTTTTTTTTCAGATGCATGATTAGTTTATGAATTATGTAATCTGAAAGCCTTTTTTAGCTTCCAGATTACATAATCCATAAGTTTTTTTTCAAATACGTGTGTGGATTACATAATCCAGAAACTATTATATGGAGATAACACAATAAGGTTTAAAAGATATTTTCACGTTAACAGAAGAACATATGGAGGTGCAGGAAGAAACAGTCCATGCCGAATCATTTAACACCTTAATGGTGGGCATTTTCTTCTTTCACCTCCATAGGTAGTGAAATTTTCATTTGATTCTTAATAAAAAAATAAAAAATCCACAACACACTTTCTTCATCTTCCCATGTAAATAACAAACGCAATGCCAGGATGAATGGTCAAACGCGATTTTTTTTAGTTAGGAGCGCTTTTAGAAAAAGCATACTAATCGTGTAATCCAAAAAAATGTTCATATTTCACATTCCAAAAATTAAAAAAATATGGATTCATAAGGGTATTATTGGGGTTTGAAGAATTATAGGGGTGCGGGAAGAAAATGACGAAGGAGTGTAAAAGGAAGAGAGAGAGGTAGTGAAGAAAAGCTTGTGGAGCATGGATAAGTAGAGAATGAATGAGTATAGCTCAGGACGAAACACAACCACAACCACAACCTCAACCTCAACCTCAACCTCTTAGTATATACCGTTATGTGTTTTGTATTGTGTGCCAGTTAAGGGAAAATGGGCACTTCAGGTATTGTCTCGTTGACCACACATTTGTGCTCACCTTCCAATTCTACTTCCTTCCCTAGCCCATGGCCGTGCCCACTTCTCCCTCAACTTCGGACTTCGTCACGCGTTCTTCCTCTTCCCCGAATTCGCTCCTCAGCTTCGTCTTCTTCTACCACTACTTCTATTCCTGAGCTTACCCCAGGTGAAGGAATTATGAGTTTTCAACTTCTTATGTTGTGCCCACTTTCTAGTTCATCAAAACCCACCAAACAAACAAGCCCATGGATGATGGGTCGTTGCCAAGTTTTATATTTGCTAATGTATAACGGCTTCAGTTCAGATTTCCCTTCGTAATTTTGTGTGTGTAATTGTGTGTTTCTTACATTTCAATTATACGATAGGAATAATAGACCTGACTTGTTTCCTTAACTCTCTAACTGTTGCTAAATTTGTTGTGTGTGGTTAGGAAGAGGAAGAGTGGTTATTTTCTCTGTATTTCTACTAGTTGTATTTGTTTATAACTGAATGGGTCATGCCATGTTGGGAAGATTAACAGTGTGAGGCAAAAGAGGGTGAAGGAGAGGCAGGGGAACTATCAAGAAGGGAATATGCAGAATGATTATATTATTGGTTTATAGCCTTACATTACCACTCAAATATTAGAATATTTAACTAACTTTTATGTTAATTAAGAAAATTAGTTAATGTCATTTAATCTATTTTATTTTTAAAAATGAACCTTTCTCCTAAATTATCTTTCCTTGGAACTTGATATCAAGAGTAAAAAGAAATTATTGGCAATAGAATCTCAATCAGTTGGAGGGTATTTTTGACTTCTCTTTGACTCTAGATGTAATTTTCAAAAACACTCCCCAGAAAATTTTCTAACCTTTTGGTCCAACTTGATTAGAGTTTATTTTCTGCTGCCTTCATGCAGATAAACTTCCGACAACTAGTATTGATCTTTCTGTAACTGGTGGTGCATATGATTTCGCAAAAGCAACAATATCACTAACGAATGAGTTAATCTCTTCACCAAAGAAAGTGACTCTTTTAAGGCACGGTCTTAGCACTTGGAATGCAGAAAGTAGAATTCAGGTTCGCATTCTACTTTTAATTTATTAGCTTTTGGGGTTTGGAGGATGGTGGGGTTGGTTTATAAATGCATGGGTGATTATGTTATGCTCTCCTTTATGTTCTCATTCTGAAATGCTTTCTTATCATTTAAACTGTACTGAGAGCTACTTGTTTTTTAGAACGGAAGGTTTTGCTTGTTGTTTAGACGTTTTGCATTCAACATCATTTTCTGCATCTGCTATCCACTGTCATTAAATTGATTGTACGTGCCCAGGGAAGCTCAGATTTGTCTGTATTAACTGAAGTTGGAGAAGAGCAAGCAGAAAGGTGCAAGAAAGCCTTGGAAAATATATACTTTGACCAATGTTTTGCAAGTCCAATATCTCGTGCCAAGGTTAGGGCCAGTAAAATTTTAATATTGCTGGCTAATACCACTCATCATTTTATTAATATGGTTTGGGTTGTTTGATGTAGCAAACTGCTGAAATTGTATGGCAAGGCAGGGAAAAGCCATTGGTTTATCTTGATTCACTTAGAGAGATACCTCTATATCACCTCGAAGGCATGACAAATGGTGAGACTGCCTCTGCTCAACTTGAAAATTCGGATAAAGTATCTTTTAATATGCCTGTGGCTTTAGTTATATATTATAGGAACATGGATTTGGCATGTCTAAAGCAATGAGAAAGTAAAAATATTAGTATATATCCACCCTTTATCTGAATTAAAGTCCTACATAAACTTAATCCACATTGAATCAAGAGTGGAACCACCTTTACTTAGTCATTTTACACACCTATTCAATTTAGAGGAGTCAAATCTATAGTTTACATTGCATTTCTCATGTTAATGTTGCCTGTTGAGAACTTAAGATGCTTCAGTTGATTATTATAATTATTATTTACTGTTAACTTTTGTTCCTTTCGATAGGAAAATAACTTCAACTTGGTTAATGCTATCGAGTTTTGAAATTGTTTTCATTTTACATCACGTTTCTATCTGTATCATTCCCACCATTCTTTATAATTAAACTAAATCAGTATGTTCCTCATTTGGAGGCAGTGGATGCTAAGCGAATATATCCCAAAGAGTATACAATTTGGAGAGAAGATCCAGCCAATTTTATCATGAATGGTAGATATCCTGCACGAGATCTCTGGATAACTGCAAGAGATTGTTGGAAGGAAATGTTGTTGTCGCCTGTAAGATTTCTTGGTAGTTGACACATAGTTTCGCTTGTTTTGAAAGTGAATTACAATACTTATCTTATTCTACAGGGAGAAAGCTTTCTGGTCGTGACTCACAAATCTATACTGAGGGCATTAGTTTGCACTGCTTTAGGCCTTGACCCAGAGAGGTAATGTTGGCTATGCATTTAAAAATTTAAACTGATCTCAGACCCGCTTAGTAAAAAATGTACTTTGATTATAATTTAGTTTAAATACCATGCACTGTTACTAGTTATTAACCAATAAAAAATCTTTAGTATGACCTTTAAAATAATTATTATAAAAGTCAACAAACTTACCTTACTATATATAACAACGGCTAGTGATTTAATGGCAATACTGTGTTGACATTGATTCTCAGCCATGTATAGCTTGCTTGAAATTTCAAGTGTTGATTATGAAATTAAAATATTTAAACTGATCTTGGACCTACTTAGTGAAAAATGTACTTCTGATTTGATTTTACTGGCTATTCTTCTAGTTAAGCTTTCAGCTTTGATGAGTTCATTGGTAATTTTATTTTGGTATTGCTGTTGAGCACGATATATGTAGAACCCATCTTTTCAGTCACACACACTCTAATCAGCATTCTCGAAGAGAGGTCCTGTGCTAAATACAGTTTATTAGTAAACTTTGTCACACATTGTGCTTCATCTGTTAACTGTGACACATATATCAAGTTGCATTTCAATTTGTGCATATATATAAGACATTTTGAAGTTCAAATCCTCCATCAAGCTGTATTGTTCCTCCTTTATTTGCAAACACTATTTTCCCATCGGGCGATACCACTGGACAATCTTGTATAACTTTCTTTTCAGACAAGTTTTCGAAACTCCGTCATACGATTAGATGTACCACTATCTACAATCCATCAATCACAGGCTTTCTTTCTAACCAGTCATTTTCTTAGTCTTCCTTGTATTGTGTGATTTTATCATGGTCATCAACGTTTGCCATTGCTTGTTGCTCTATCCTGCTAACTCATGTATTCCTTCTTTCGTGCCACGGGTACTGCAGCTTCCTCCGAAAACTTGAGTTACATTAACATGTGCTACACTTCCTTTACCTTCTGTCCAGATGTTCTTGACTTCGTTCATTGCTTCCTGCTTTATTTCATGGTCAATTACCCCACCAACCTGGATATCCAATAATTTTAGAACACCCATTTGATCATGTCTTGTTTTCCACAGTGAGAACACACCAGTGTATGATCTTTTTCCTCTCTTGGACCCTTGCTTTTAGATACTGCCTGCGCGGCAAGACCCACAACCATTCCCTTTTCCTCCTTGAATCTGGTTATGGTTTTCATTCTCTCCTCCTGCACCATAATTGCATAGATTTGATTCAATGAAGGCAGGGGTCTGTTACCAACTCACTTGACCGCACTGATCCATAGCTGGCATCATCAAGCCCCATCTGGAATTGATGGACCTTCTCCTCCTCTCCGTTTTCCGATTTTGGACACCACATCGCATTTGCATCCGCTACTCATGCACTGCAGGATTTGCTCATAATTGGCCAATTCATCCCACAATGTTTTCAGTTCACCACACTGGGCTACCATGCTCAATCCCCATTGTTTGCAATCTGCCAATTCTGCCTTTAGTTGTTGGATTCTTGGCCTATTTACAACTGAAAAATGTTCTTTAATATCTTCTCAAAAGTCTTTTGCATTTTCCACATACATCATATTGGAATGCAAGTTTGTTTCAATCATGTTTAATATCCAGCACATGATCATGGATTGGACTGGCGAGAATCCTCCTTCTCAGGTGCATCCTTTTCAGTTCTTTGCAGGTTCCATCTATGAAACCCTACTTCGAGCACATAAAGATCTCTTCCATCACTCTGAGTTTTCTCCTTTCCTTCTTCCGCCATCACATAGATGCAAAACTCCCTCTCAGCATTGTTTGGATATCGAAGCTAAGGATGCTCTTAAACCATGCTAAAGTAATTTAGTAATTTTAATGTTCTCATTGATCAAAATGTACATACACTCACACATCAATAAGGGGATATTACAATCCCCTATTATTCCTAGAATACACCTGTAGTTGTCCTATTGTAATTCCTATATTACTGGGTCAAATATACGCCCACATTCTTTCCCTAATAATAGCACATGTACAAATATTGTCCTAGAATATAATGCTGCAAAAAGTTCTGAAATAATGCCAGATATGGAATTGATAATGAGAGAAAAATGATCATTACATTAAATTGGGATATAATATTATTGGATGGAATGATATCTTACCAAATATTTCTCATCCATTTTGTTAATCATTGCCGTCAACGAATAGTCTGATGGAGATAACATAAATAAATGATTGATTGAAAATTTGAAGCTTATCACTTCTTAAATTTGAATATCTTTCTTGAAATGTCAAGACCTCTTGCACGTGCTGCATGAAGGCAACATTCTTCTCTGCCATATCTTGCAGTTAATAACATTGTCATAATGTTCAGGTTTCGTTCAATTGATATCAACAATGGTGGACTATGTGTCTTCAACTTCAATGTCAGAGGAGAAGCAATGCTTAAGGGTTTAAATATGACGGCTCACATGTACAGTGATCATGTCTACCCTGGTTAGTGCAAACTTACATGCGCAAGACAAGACTTGTCATTTTTATCGGTAATTGAACACCAGTGAAGACCTGATGTGCAATTTTTCGTTTTAATTACATGAACTTCCGAATCTTTGGCAAGTGGGTGGGTCCAACCAGGAAGCAGGTTACTTTTTTATAGTGGGGGATTTTGAATTTTCACACAGTCCTCCTCTCCCTTTGATATATAGACATATAGGAACGGAGAGATCCCAGTATAATTTGAGAAAATGAATTACGTAATTTCCAACTTCGTTGTATGTATGGAGTTTATCCAATCTCCTCATTTTTCAATAAATATTATTTGATGTGCAAATCTTGGAAACTCATAATTTTTTACGAGTACTGTTTAATGCTCTATAATTTATTTTACTTGAAGATTTATGTGTTATGGTTGTATAAAAGATACTGTGAGGGGATCAGAAGCTCAACTGCAAGCAATGTTTGAGAGCAGTAATAATGAATATTTATTGATGCGGGTGATATTTGCAATGATTGAATTTGTACAATTGATTTATACGTCTTTTGGAGGTATGAGAATAAATGTGGGTGGCGATGTTAATATTGGCGTGCGGGTAAGGTAAGATGCGTGATGTGTATGTGGGGAATGTTATATAAAAAGGTTGCGTACGTAGATGTAATGTTTGTTTGGCATAGAATTCAATGTATGCAACTTTAAATTAGAGCATGTGGCCCAACTCAAGATAAGGTTTCTTAATGTCTTATTTGCATTGTGTGTATTACAAGAATGAGACAAGAACAAGTTTGGCCTTAGGAATGGAACACTATCATTTTTTGCTTTTTATGCTCTAATCGCATTTCACATCCAAGACTAAATTTATTATGAGATAGTTACTATGATATGCCATGCAAAACCATTTTTTAAATTCAGACTCAGATACTTGTAACTGCTGAGGAGATCTACATAGTTTAACTTTTGTGCTTTATGAGTTAATTTAATAAGAATGAAAACAAGATTCTTATTTAGAAAATGGAATGCTACCATTTGAGTCTGATTAAGACCAAGTTGTAATAAAATGATTGTCATAAGGAAATGAAAGAAAGTGGGAGTGACACTTTCAAGATAAGGGACACTATACAATCCATTTTTGGGCTAACGCTACATCTGATGCAGGGCACGTGCTGCATGTGCCACCGTGTAGAGCGCAGATAATAGTACATTGTCACCCATCATCAGAATAAAAAAGTTGCAAGAAGAGATTCTCATTGACGGTGTCGTTTTACTAGAATCCAGATAAATTCAAAAACCAAATTGCTCACGTGGGACACATCGCAACCGTTGTCTACTCATCATCACAGAAGGGTTCTAATGCAGTGTGGGACCCACCAGACATTAGTGTGTGTGGGTCAGACATTTGAATCCGAGTTCAAAAGCACTGTCATTGGGGCGTGAGCCACACGTGCTCCAAATCGCGTAGAGCCAAAAAGACAAACAGTGAGAACAAAAGCTTCAGTTCTTTTTCGTCTACGTTTGCATCTCCTTCTCGCTCCAACTCCTCGGAGTGTACTGAAACTGAAACCGCTTCTTTCATAGCTAAACCCAACGACAAATTGAAGAGAAAATGAATGACAAAGCAATAAAACGCGATTACCTCAAGAAACAAAATGTCTCAGAAAACGGTTTAGTAAGTAACTAACGGTTTAACCTCAACTTCCTCGTTTCCTTTTCCGCTTCTGTCACTATGAGTTTCAGACAGCGTCCAGTTGCCCCGCGGCGCGGCGCTGGTAACCCTCCGCCGCCGGTAAACTCCGTCTACAACATTATCCCGGTGCACGACCTCTTGAACGACCACCCGTCGCTCCGATATCCAGAGGTACGCGCGGCTGCGGCGGCGCTACGCGCCGTCGGAGACTTCCCGAAACATCAGTTCATGCGGTGGGAGCCGGAGATGGACCTTCTGGACTGGCTCCGCTTGCTGTTCGGGTTCCAAATAGACAACGCGCGGAACCAGAGGGAGCACCTGGTTCTCCACCTCGCGAACTCGCAGATGCGCCTCGAGCCGCCGCCAGCGATCCTCGACGCGCTTGACGCCGGCGTGCTGAAGCGCTTTCGGCGGAAGCTGCTACACAACTACTCCGCATGGTGCTCGTTCCTCGGCTTGAAGTCGAATGTGCTGCTCTCGCGCCGCCGCGACCCGACCGATCTCCGCCGCGAGTTGGTTTACGTTGCGCTGTACCTTCTGGTTTGGGGAGAGGCCGGTAACCTTCGCTTCACTCCCGAGTGCTTATGTTATATTTACCATTTCATGGCGAAGGAAGTTAATCATGTTATCGATGAACACATTGATCCTGATACTGGTCGTCCTTTTATGCCTACGGTTTCTGGTGAGTTAGGGTTTTTGAAGTCTGTGATTATGCCAATTTATAATACTATTGAGGTTGAGGTTCGTAGTAGCAGAAATGGAAAGGCTCCGCACTCTGCATGGAGAAATTATGATGACATTAATGAGTATTTTTGGAGTAGGAGGTGTTTGAAGAGGCTGGGGTGGCCTTTGAATTTTGAGAGTAATTTCTTCGGGACTACACCGAAGGAGAAGCGCGTAGGGAAGACTGGTTTTGTGGAGCAGAGGTCGTTTTGGAACGTTTACAAGAGTTTTGATAGGCTTTGGGTGATGCTGATTTTGTTCTTTCAGGCAGCGCTTATTGTTTCTTGGGAGGGTACTACTTATCCGTGGCAGGCCTTGGAGAGAAGGGATGTGCAGGTGAAGATGTTGACTGTGTTTATCACTTGGAGTGCTCTGAGGTTGCTTCAATCTGTGCTTGATGCCGGGACACAGTATAGCTTGGTTACTAGAGAGACAACTTGGCTTGGAGTGAGGATGGCGCTGAAGAGCATGGTTGCCATAACGTGGACTGTTTTGTTTTCGGTCTTTTATGGAATGATTTGGATCGAGAAGGGTTCAAGTTCAATCTGGTCTGATGCAGCCAATCAGAGGATTATTACATTTCTTAAAGTTGTCCTTTTCTTTCTTATCCCAGAGTTGTTGGCATTGGTTCTGTTCGTGGTGCCATGGTTGCGGAACGCCATTGAGGAATCAGACTGGAGCATAGTATATTTGTTGACGTGGTGGTATCATACCCGGATTTTCGTGGGTCGGGGTGTGAGACAATCGCTTATAGATAATGTAAAGTATACTGTATTCTGGGTAGCGGTATTAGCCTCGAAGTTTTCATTCAGTTACTTTGTTCAGATCAAGCCTCTAGTTGCTCCAACAAAGGCTCTTTTGAATCTTAGGGGCATTTCTTACAAATGGCATGAGTTTTTTAACAACACCAACAGGGTAGCAGTTGTCTTTCTGTGGTTCCCAGTTGTTCTTGTATACTTCATGGATTTGCAAATATGGTATTCAATTTTCTCTGCCTTTTATGGTGCAATAATTGGTCTGTTCTCACATTTGGGTGAAATTCGGAATATAACACAACTCAGACTTAGATTTCAGTTCTTTGCCAGTGCCATGCAGTTCAATCTAATGCCAGAGGAGAAGCTGCTAACTCCGCAAGCTACACTGTTAAAGAAGCTTTACGAAGCCATCCATAGGTTGAAACTGCGATATGGACTTGGTCAGCCCTTCAAAAAGATTGAATCAAGCCAAGTGGATGCTACCAGATTTGCCTTAATTTGGAATGAGATTATGCTAACTTTTAGGGAGGAAGATATCATCAGCTATCGAGAACTTGAGCTCTTGAAACTGCCGCCAAATTGCTGGAATATTAGGGTTATTCGATGGCCATGTTCCCTTCTCTGCAATGAGCTACTGCTTGCTGTCAGTCAGGCTACAGAGCTAGAAAATGAGCCTGACTGGTCTCTTTGGTTGAAAATACGCAAGAATGAGTATCGTCGGTGTGCTGTCATTGAAGCTTATGACAGTATTAAATATTTGTTTTCCATGGTTCTTAAACATGAAAAAGAAGAATATTCAATTGTGACTAATATATTCAGGGTCATAGACAGCTACATTCAGATGGGGAAATTAACAGAAGTATTCAAGATGTCTCGGCTACCTCAGATACATGCTAAGGTGAGTGAATTTGTTCAGCTTTTGATACAATCAGAGAGAGAAATGAATAAGGCTGTAAATTTATTGCAAGCTTTGTACGAATTATTTGTTCGAGAATTCCCGAAGGCAAAGAAGACCATCATCCAGTTACGTCAGGATGGTCTGGCACGACAAAGTTCAACAAATGATGAAGGACTGCTCTTTGAGAATGCTATAACTTTTCCTGATGCTGGAGATGCAGTCTTTTCTGAGCAGCTCAGACGATTGCATACAATTCTTACTTCTAGAGACTCAATGTACAATGTCCCATTGAATCTTGAGGCAAGACGACGAATTGCCTTCTTTACCAATTCTTTGTTTATGAACATGCCCCGTGCTCCCCATGTTGAGAAAATGATGGCTTTCAGTGTTTTGACCCCATACTATGATGAGGAAGTATTGTATAGCAAAGAGGCTCTCCGAAAGGAGAATGAGGATGGTATTACTACCTTATTTTATCTGCAAAAGATTTATGAAGATGAATGGAAAAATTTTATGGAAAGGATGCAAAGAGAAGGGTTGAAAGATGAGGATGATATCTGGACTACAGAAAAGGCCAGGGATCTCCGCCTTTGGGTATCTCATAGAGGTCAAACTTTGTCTCGCACAGTTAGGGGGATGATGTATTATTATCGGGCCCTTAAGGTGCTAGCCTTCCTTGATAAAGCATCTGAAATGGACGTGAGACAGGAATCAGAACATATTGTTTCACATGATTCAACAAACCAAAATGGCAGCTTAAATGACCTATCCCCAAATGGGCATTCATCTTTACAGACAAATCTCAGGCTGGCAGATAGCAGTGTGTCCATGTTATTCAAGGGACATGAATATGGGAGTGCACTGATGAAGTTCTCGTATGTGGTGGCATGCCAAATGTATGGGCACCACAAGGCTGACAAGAATCCCCGTGCTGATGAGATATTGTATTTGATGCAAAAAAATGATGCCCTTCGAGTGGCTTATGTTGATGAGGTTTCTGTAGGGAGGGAGGAGACTGAATATTACTCTGTTCTTGTGAAGTATGATCAGCAGTTGCAGAGTGAGGTTGAGATTTACCGAATTCGGCTGCCTGGTCCTTTAAAACTCGGAGAAGGGAAACCAGAAAATCAGAATCATGCCATAATCTTTACACGTGGTGATGCAGTTCAAACCATTGATATGAATCAAGACAATTACTTTGAGGAAGCTCTCAAAATGCGGAATCTGCTAGAGGAGTTCAATGAGAACTATGGTGTTGGCAGACCAACCATTTTAGGGGTCCGAGAAAATATCTTTACAGGATCGGTTTCCTCACTTGCATGGTTCATGTCAGCTCAAGAGACAAGCTTTGTGACACTAGGTCAGCGTGTTCTGGCAAACCCTTTGAAAGTACGAATGCACTATGGTCATCCGGATGTGTTTGACAGATTCTGGTTCTTGGGTCGTGGTGGAGTTAGCAAGGCTTCCAGAGTGATCAATATCAGTGAAGATATTTTTGCAGGTTTCAATTGTACCCTGCGAGGCGGCAATGTTACACATCACGAATATATACAGGTAGGCAAGGGAAGAGATGTTGGTTTGAATCAAATATCCATGTTTGAGGCCAAGGTTGCCAGTGGCAATGGTGAGCAGGTCCTGAGCAGAGATGTGTACCGTCTAGGCCATAGATTAGACTTCTTTCGCATGCTTTCAGTGTTCTTCACGACCATAGGATTTTATTTTAACTCCATGGTTATTGTACTGATGGTTTATGCCTTCCTTTGGGGCCGCCTTTATATGGCTCTCAGTGGAATTGAAGGTGCAGCCATGGATAATGCTACCAACAATGAAGCCCTTGGTGCAGTTCTAAATCAGCAGTTTGCTATCCAGGTTGGTATTTTCACTGCACTCCCAATGATTGTTGAAAACTCTCTGGAGCATGGGTTCCTTCCAGCTGTTTGGGACTTCTTGACAATGCAATTGCAGCTTGCGTCACTATTCTACACATTCTCTCTGGGAACCCGCACACATTTCTTTGGTCGGACTATACTTCATGGTGGTGCGAAGTACCGAGCCACTGGTCGTGGTTTTGTTGTGGCACACAAGAGTTTTGCTGAGAACTATAGACTATATGCTCGAAGCCATTTTGTGAAGGGTATCGAACTTGGGCTTATTTTAATTGTGTATGCGGCTCATAGCTCCTTGGCTAAGGATACTTTTGTGTACATAGCTATGACTATCTCAAGCTGGTTTCTTGTCGTTTCATGGATAATGGCTCCTTTTGTCTTTAACCCCTCTGGATTTGATTGGTTGAAGACTGTATATGACTTCGAAGATTTTATGAATTGGATATGGTATCCAGGTGGGCCCTTCAAAAAGGCCGAATCTAGCTGGGAAACATGGTGGTACGAGGAGCAAGACCATTTAAAAACAACCGGTATATGGGGAAAGCTGTTGGAAATCATTTTAGACCTTCGATTCTTCTTCTTTCAGTATGGCATTGTTTATCAGCTAGGTATTGCAGGTGGAGATACTAGTATAGCTGTTTACTTGTTGTCCTGGATAGTCATGGTTGTGATTGTTGCCATTTATATCACCATAGCATATGCCAGGGATAAATATGCTACAAAGGAGCACATATATTATCGATCAGTTCAGCTTCTTGTAATTCTAGTCACAGTTCTTGTAGTTGTCCTCCTACTGGAGTTCGCTCATTTAAAATTTGTTGATCTCCTTTCAAGCTTGTTGGCATTCATTCCAACAGGATGGGGAATGATTTTAATAGCCCAGGTGCTTAGGCCATTTCTGCAGACAACTAAAGTGTGGGAAACTGTTGTTTCCTTGGCTCGTCTATATGATTTGCTGTTTGGCATAATTGTTATGGCTCCAATGGCTATATTCTCTTGGTTACCTGGATTTCAGTCAATGCAAACTAGAATTCTCTTTAATGAAGCTTTCAGCAGGGGTCTCCAGATATCTCGAATAGTTAGTGGCAAGAAGTCTGTTTAAGGTGGTGATTGGAGGTAACTTTTACATCATGTTCTTTTTCTTTATAATATTTTAGTCCATATTGAATATGAAGACACCAGGATATTTGTAGTTGCTAAGTAATTAGTAACACTGAGATTGAATTTTATACCAAGTAAACTACAATTTACCATGGTGCATAGAGATTGGGAAGTTAATCCTTGAAACAGTTTGCTAGAGTTAACCCATGCATTTGTGAGATAATATGCATGTGCAGGTCCACCCAAAAAAAAGGGCTACTGTGCCGAGTTGCTGAGATGTGTTTCTGTATATTCCCAGGTGGTAGTATCAACATGATGTACAAGTTACCAGTTTCTAACACAAGGTTGAGGACCACTAATGGCAAGTCAAAGCTCGTTGTATGCGTGGCAAATGGATGCCTACAGATAAACTTGTGTATGTACACATAAAAAACAAAACAATTGTTTCTTAACTCAATTACAATACAATTTAAAAGCAGCAATCCATGTAACTCTAAATATTTGATTATTTTTTAATAGAGTCAATGTTTTATCGAGTGTATCAGAAGTTGTCCATTTTGGGCCATCCAAGTTCTCTCTTTGTTAATTGCTATAAAGTGTTTTTTTAGCATGCTGCAAATATTTGTGAAAGTTGGATAAAATATGCACATGCCTTTCTCACATTAATGTTAATGTTGATTACTTTGTAAAGTTGGATATATCAGTATCTCTATCTTTCTTTTACAGTAGCCTTGATAATCACATATTTGTACTTCATAGAATTTTTTTTAATTCTGATTCAAATGTGGGTATTTATTTTCAGGTTATGCTATGTGAAAACGAAAAAGGAGGTTTAGCTTTCTTTCAGTGGCACTCCCATTGCCTTGTAATTTTCCTCCAAGGCAAGTTGTGAGTCTCTGCAGTTTAGCATTGGAGGATTATCTATCAGATGTTTTGCCTGTCTGTCGGTTGCTGTACATCCTGTTCATATGTAGTGCAACCTACACTAACCGAACACCACATTGCCACTGAATCAATGATAATTTAGGCTTAACATTATTACTCAGCATCTAGCACCTCTTGATGAAAACGCGTGTTGTTGGTCGTTTTGAATTTAAATTTTACAATTAGATCATATAAATGGGAGATAACCTAAATGAATCTTAAGTATAAAACTTATTACACTTTTTCTTCAATTAATTCCAGTGACCGGAAAGATTTTCCCTTTAAGAAAAAACTTATTTTGGGGAAGTTTTTCTTCATATAGATAGCATATACCTCGTTTTTTTTTTCTTTTCGATCAGCATAGCATATACCTCGTATTTAGCAATATATTAGAAAGGAAAGTCATTTCTAAAGACCTTAAATTAAATATATTACTAGTTTAAGTTTGAATGTTGTTATTTAATTATCAAGTATCCTGAATAATATGATTGTTTAATTTTATAACAATTATTTTTAAATTTATGTTAGAGGAAATTTTTAATTGATTGATAATATCTATCTCTCTCTCTCTATATATATAGAGAGAGTGAAAATTATATTCTTTTTCAAAACAATACATTTTTTTTTTCTCCGGGAGATTCATCAATTTTTCTTGTTATTTACGTAAATTTATTCCCTTGATTCTTTTTTTCCCCTGTCATCCTTAGAAAATACTTTTTCAGGATAAAGAGTCTGGACATTTTGTTAACAGGTTTTTCAATAAACGAAGGTTAGAGTCATAGTTATAATCAAATAATCATAATAATATACCTGAAGGATGATTTAGCTTGGTAGATTTAATTTGCAGGATAAAAAGCAATTATAATTATTAACTAACAAATGTAAAAAGATTTTTTTTTCATTTCATCAATAGAAGTTTGAACTTTGGGATTAACCCAAGCTATGAAAGAATTTGTATTGTCTAGTCATAAAATGTGATGTTTGGAGGAAAAAACCTTGGTCAAAACTTATGTACTTTAAACAAAATGATAACAAGTCCTCAGCTGCTCAACATGTGTTTGTCTCTCAACAAAATTTCCCAAAGAAAAACGATGGTCTATCATCTCTGAAAGGAGGTTCAGACGGCTTTTTTATATGAGCAAAATCCTCCTCTACTGCTAGATCCTGAAGTGTATACCTTCTATTGCTATTTATGCCTTCCAAAACTAAATAAAAAATGTCAGAAGGATAACAATCATTATACAAAACACAATCAATGAGGCCTTCATAAATCGTCATTGCCAATAACAGGTACTTTCTCATAGGCAGAACTTTCTCTGAACCTCTTTGGAAGAATGCACCGACTGCCAAATTTCTGCTGAAAGTATACAAGAGCAGCAAATAAAATACCACCACTAGGGATTATGATGTCCCAGGCTGTGGAATAAAAACCCATTCTATGGTTTGCATATATGTATGACAAATCAAGGTACCAAGCAGAAAAGTGAGATCTAAAAAGATCATATGCATGGGGCAGTGTACGAACAATTGTTGTCCCAACGTAAAAGGAAGAGGCTAGAGCTTTCACTTCTGAGTTAAATGTTATGTTAAGCAGAATCTGTGGGAGCAGAAAACCATCCAGGAGCAGACCAGCGTAAGATTTAAAGTCTTCCCAGAGGGAAGGAGGTCGGTATATATACCCATGAGGAAGCTTAAACTTGTGGCGCGAAAGCCGAAATGGTCTAAATTTTTGTTGGTAATAAGTCTTCCATATGTGCACCGACCAGGCAGTCAATCCACCACCAATGTACAATGGTAGAATCATATAAAGGACCTTTTTATCAGAACCCCAGATATCTGGATGGCTTCCCTCACCCCGTCTTGAGGACCAGGTCAATTGTATAAGGCGCAACTCTAGAAGAAAGGCTACCATTGTCACCATCCTCACAACTACCCCATTCACTTCAAGCCAGCCTCCACTCCCAACAAAAGTATTCTGCACGCTTTGTTTCCCCATGAATAAAGCTTCAAAGTTCAATATCAGGGGAATCATGTGACCTAGAGTAATAACAGTAAGCATCACAACAGAAATGTAAGGAAGCACATCTGGGTGCTTTTTCACGTGGATGAGTTGCAATCCTACACAAACACAAGCAAGCGTGTTTGATACCAATACCATAATTAACTCAAAATCCATTCTCCAAATGGAAGCATCTGCTTGGGTTGTGTAAATGGAATATGAAGACAACTGAAGGGGATCAAAATAATAAGGCTCTGACTTTTGTCGTGTGCTTTCTATAGTTCCTTTAAGAGCTTCACCTCCTTTTGCATTCAAAGGAGGAAACTGAACATTAACCATGATTTCACAGTCCATAGACTCATTCTTTATCAGTATTTTGTCCATTGATCTCAAACGCCTACATCCTATCATACAAAGAACTCCAGTATTCTTATTGTAAATCCCTTCAGCACCAATTTTGACTTCGGTTGACAAGACACCTCTACCAAACTTGAAATCAGGAGGGGGTTTAAAACTCATCTTATAGCTGACATTCAACAAATTATTGTAGTTTTCTGATTGAATTCCATGTGCCTTTGACTTTCCAGGTGTCAACACAATTGGAGCCCCATACGACTGTGCACTATAAATTTGATCATTTACAGATATTGGTGATGTGTAACCTTGAGCCACTTGCCCTTTGCTGTTGGTCACTAACATGCTAAATGCCATATCAGATGAATATCCACTCGGATATGTATTTCCCTTCCCTCCAGCTTTCATCATATCCACACAGGATTTTCTCACCTTCTCAGTTTCGGCATACTTGTATTGGAAACCGTGAAGGCTTTTCGATACCCTTGATGAACCCTGGAATCCAACTTTATCGAAGTAGCCAGGTTCATCAGCCACTTTGTCAGTCCAAATTTGCCCCAAAACTGTACTTCTGTTCCTCAAAGATAAAATTGCAGGAAACCTTAAAGTGAGCCTAATCTTGCAATCTCCAACATAAGGACTAAGCGAAGATTCCGTGAAGTTCAAGATCCGGCAAGCAACCGCACATAGCCGATTCTCCTTCTCATCCCACTTCCCCTCAGAAACCAAAGTTGTATTCGGATGAAACGGAAATATAGCATCCTGGTAGCCGGAATCAGGAAAACCCAACAGCATCTGAACCTTCTGCCTCTCCGCACAAAGAGTGCCGTGAAAAAACATATAACCAGGCAACTCTTTACCATTACCACTAACAGGATTGCAACTAGCATTAGTACACTGACTCCCATATTCCAATTCAAACCTATTCGTGTGTCCAAGAAAAGCAGTGCAAGCACCCCGGTTTAAGTTTCTAAGGGACAGACCCTCCCTAACTGATCCACTTCCACAACCTTTCTCCTCTTCATCACCAGCCACTGTAAACTTGTATTTCGAACTCTGAGACAAAGCCAATATCGAAATAGGCTCAAAGTACTGTAAACTATTCTTGTCATCAAAACTTTCTAGTGTTCCACTAATCAAACAATTCAAAAGGCTCAAATTTGTAGGGTAACGAAGCTTAAGAACAACATTAGCATTCCGCAGGTTAACATGAGATCCTATTCCGAACATACAAAGGTTACCGGAAAGTTGAGACCAAAATCCATTCAGGGAAACGCGCATCCAATGCGTCACTCTCCCGAATGAATAAACTCGCCGGAGCAATCTTCCGGGCTCCGGCGCCGCTCCTCTACGCTGCTGGAGAAGCATTTGCCCGTGCAATTCGAAAACCCCGTCGCTCCCGCTTCGGCGAACGGAGGTCACGCGGAACGATGCATGCATCGAAGCGGTGGATCGGTTAAAGAGACGATCGCCGCCGGAGAAATAGCCGGATTGGAACCGGAGCTCGTCGGCAACGCCGGGGACGTTTCCGGCGTCGGAAAGCGCCGCCGGTGCAGGGACAAGGTGGTTGCAGAGGCGGCTGTAGGTGGAGCTGAAAGCTAAATCTGAAGGATCAATAGAAACAGAGGAATAGAATAGGCCGAAGAAAAGAAAGATGAAGAGAGGATTGAGTGATACAGTTTCCATTGCTGAATCTGCGTCACATTTGGATGGAGATTTCGATTTCTAGGGTTTTAGAAATTCCAAATTGAGATTTACTTACTTCCAAACAAACAACGTGAATTGGTTGAGTGTCTTCAGCAAAATAACCGCTTCTTCATAGTATACACTGTTTCTATGTAGGAAACTATACTTGGGTTTGTTTCAGCAGGACCAAGTTTCTCTGTGAATTCCACGTGTTCAAATTTATACTTAATTATCTATTTACTACTAATATTTATTTATTTATTCTATTTTATTCAATTAAATCTTTCAATTCTAAAAACGCAATTAATCATTTTTTAAACATCCATCAATTCTCGTTACTTAATGATAATCTAAAATTAACGTAGTTTTATAAATAGTCTATAAATTGAAACTATGAATACTTATTGGTCAACCATTTTAGGATTAAACGATTCATTATTACAACCTTAAAGAGCTAGATCAACATTTTTATTAATAATAAGACTAAAGAAAATAAATAAATAACAGAATAAAAAGGTAATTATTAAGTATACAATTGATTAAAAAATACATTGCTACTGATTTTTATTTTTATTTAACTAATAAATAATAAAATAATACTTATCCTTATTTTACTCAACATCCTATTATTACAGTGACTTATTTTTGCAACTTAATTTTTGTTGAACCCTTTCATTGTCAACACAACAGTGACAGATCCTGAAAACCGTGGTTTTAACTCATCCATCTTAGGTTCACATTTAATATACTACACGCAACATCAAATTGAAGTGATTTCTATTGCATTGCTATTGACTTCCTAGTAATCATCGTGTTAATCTAAACAAAGTATTCATTGAAAATTGAAAAGAAACATTTTTCAACCCTCTGAACCCACACAAATTGATTTAGTCAAGTGATCAATGATACTTCAATTGATACGTTTGAAATCTATCATCAAAGGGATAAAAGGGCACATCAACAAAAGCACTCCAATCATTGTAGTTCTTATTTCACAGTTTCACATCATCAAGCCATTATACATATATGTTTGATGTACACGCGTACCCCACAGGGTATTTATTATCAATACATCTTCACCCTTGTTTTATTTTGGGAAGGGATATTGCTATTTTATCAAACATTTGATATTATACAGATAAGTGAAAAGGTAGAGTAGTTACTTTTGCATCTCAGCGAACTCTCTGCAATCAATTCCCTTGTCAGAAAATGCCTCCACAAGCTTGGGGAAGAGCTTAGCAAGCATGATCTTAAATCCAGTAGAAGTTCCCTTTGGGTTTTCATTCTGAGTATTTCCACCACCAAAAGCACATCCAATAGGAGCTCCTTCAAGATATGTCGAACAAGCCAGAAGTATATGTTTGGAACGTTGTCTAAAGTGCTCCTCCACCAATGCCTCAAAATGCTGCACTAACAGTCGTTTTAGTTAGTCAATGTTCCCATATTCTAAGATTCAGATGCCACCATTTTCTTAACAGCTATTGATTCCATTTTAATAAATCAGAGAGAAACCAAAGTAGAGAAGCAGTGATTTTACCTTGGGAGGCTTTCTTAATAGATACAACATGGATTTGCAGGTGACAAGGAAAGCATTCTCATTGTAACTAACTGAGTTTTTCTCCCCTTCAGCTCTACCAATTTGTTGATCATATCCAGCCTCATTGAAATAAGGCTTCTCATTAAGGACAAGGGCCTGAAGAGAAAGAAGGACTTGAAGAATTGTGGAAGTTCCAGGGTTCCAAACTTCGGCAGCTGTACCAGTCCACGTATTTAGTATACTCAAACAGACTTTACCCGACTCATACAAATTAGGATTTAATCGTAGTCCACCAGAAATGTAATGCACCATCTGCATGGGATTGCAAAAGTCATAAATATGCTGCTTGTAAGAATGCTAAATGCTATGTAAAGGGAGTTACCATGCACATAAATGAAAAGAATTTGGAAAAGCACACCAAAGCTACATTCAAAAGCTTACTGGGGGTTGGCTGGGATACTCTGAAGGAAAATGTATGTCAAAGAAAAACAATCCATCATGATATGGTGTCCCAGACACACCGACAATAGCTGCTCTCATGAGATCCATTCTTTCTTCGAAGACACGGACATAAATAGTTTCTGTTTGTGAAAATAAAGATTGTAAGTGAATTTTGCAGATAGGTGTGATGAAAATTAACAGTTATGGAGATTTTCTTTTGTGACAAGTAAATACTACTCTTTTTCAAAATCAGTTGAAGGTTAAAATTTAATGGCCAACACAGCTTACTCGGTTGGATAATACATTCAATCAAACTTACGGATTCCAGCTTTTGAAAAATGGAATTCTGACAACTGTTTGTTCATCTATATAGCAACCACCAATTTAATTTCCATTTCAAAGAATATACTAAATCTAAAGGTACTGGTCTTCCTAAAACTGAAACTTGTCTATAATACATACTATGGTGTTTTCCTTCCAGATCAAAATGGCTGAAGAAGTTAAAAGCACTATCAATCCCAATCCCAGTCCAAATATAATTTCTAGCTTGAGTTTAACCATTGTATAACAATGTATGCTGCAAAGCATACAAAATAATATGGCTCAAAATAAATAAGATGAAGTGTGCACCAGGGAGATTTTTTTCCAGGATGCTCCATTCTTGTTGTACCTTCTTCACCCAATCCTTTTTTACCTAACAAAGGACAAAAATAGGAAAACAAATTTGCCCCAATCCTTTCAATGCAAGTATAATTCACCGTGAGTATGATGTGTCAATTTCTAACCTGAGATAACGAAAATCCTTTCCCCTCATAAAAAAAGTGGTCTGAACAATTATCAATAAGATCAAACTGCTTCAACTGATCTGAACTTTTGTTGTCTAAAGAAACTGGGAATTCATTCCTCTCATGAGTCCCAATAACTACACAATATGGAGTTACACCTTCAGAAGACTGCAGCTTGCTCACCAAATGTGATTCAGTGTCCAAATCTTTCTTATCCAGACAGTTAGATTCATTTCCCTCTTCAAACCTAGGGATTGGGGAGAATTTTCCAGAAAATGATGCTACAGTAAGTGTTTTGAGTATGCCGGCTTTAATGCTGGAGAAAAGTTCGAAGGCAGCTTGAGGAAGGGATGAGGAACTACTCTCTCCTGGATGCTTTTCACAATTATCTCTATCGCCATTACAATCTAGCAATGTCTGTCATCAAAGTGATATTCAGCTAGTGACTAGAAAATCAATGGTAAACTCAACAATTATATTGTCATTCAAAAACGCAGTTTTATGATGACAATAGATCCATAGTTTTGAACAGTTTAAAAGTTCTATTTATTTTCTCTTGCCATTAGCTACCTGACTTTTCACTACAGTTTCCGAGATGAGACCTTTGTATTTCAATGTGCCAACAAATAATCTTCATAAATATTAGACTACTATACAAATATACACATTAGAAACATGTGGATGTACATAGATACAAGACATGCAGCGAATTTCTTGTCCTCACCTTTCCCTTCTGGTCTGATGGAGGACTTCTATGTTCAATCATCTCTTGAGAGAACTCCTCAACATTTGCTTCATATGGAACAGGAGTTTCAGTTGAACCTTCATGCTTATTATCAATTCGGAAAATTTCATAAGGTGCAACCTGTTAGGGCACAAATAAGTTTGTAATAACTTCCTGTAGATGAAGGTTACCAAGTAGCGTATAAATTAGGAAAGAAAGTAGGATTATCAAATAAGTATGACATAGTCCAAGTTCAGTGGTCATAATAACTAACTGTTATTTACCAATTATCACTACATCAAGATTTTGACAAAGAAAGAAAACAATGTCCTATTGGTGTATCCCAAAAGAATGGAAAGGGTCATTTTCAATCAACCTTAACAACACAAAACAAACTGCTGCTCCAAACAAACATTATTTTCAGCTAAGAAAGACTTTCTCCTCACAGCATAGCCACACAGCCACACATTTACATGTACAAGCAGGATTGGGGGAGAGGACAGGATCATTAAACTAATAGGATCTATCATTATGTATTAAATAGTTTATCTAGATAATGTGGATGTGGATGTGGGAAGTGTTGACCTCAAGAGTTCTCTACATTTCCATACGAAGTCATTAGCATTGTTAACTACAATATACTGAATACAAAAAAAAAATTATGCCATACCTTTGTTGTTAAACCAGTAGCCCATTTGACCTCCACATCGCCATCTATGAAACCAGTAACATTACCAATGCAGGAGAGGTAACTGTTATCTACAGATTTATTCTGAAAACTGATTTGGTCCCGGTTTATCAGAGGAGCCTCTACATTCACATCGGTCACAGACTTCATATTATCTTTGTCAGCATGGTCACCAAGCTGCTTTTGAGCCGCCTTGAACACAATATCACCAAAACAAGAAGAATAATCTGGATGCTCGAGTAGTTCGTAGGCACTCACAGTTTCCATCATTGCATCTCCAGTCAAATTTTCTGTCTCGGATGTGGGAGCAGTTCTCCATTGTACCTTTACAGTATGCTCTTTTGCATCCATGGAAAGAACAACACCCCATCTTTGATTGCTAGGTTTGAGAGGATCATCAGAAGCACTTTTTTCCAGCACAAACTGCTGGGGCCAAAATTCATGACTGTTTATTACATTCACTGGGATTAAGTTAAGCGGATCTAATCCAAAAGTCTGTTCACCATTTTGCCAAACAATATCAACTTCGGTCTTTATCTTCTCAATAATAAATAATTCCCCAATGTTAGAGTTAAGATTTTTCGTCTTATATCCTCTAGCCTTATTATGCTCGTTATGAGGATCACATGGAGATGCATCTTGAATCATCTGTTCCTTTTGGTCCACAGGTGGTGGAAGCATGCACCAATCACCAAGTTGCCAGTTTGTATGTGAAAAACAGGACAACAAGGTCATGTTTTTTGAATCTTGCCAGCATAGAGGAGCATTTACATTTAAATTGGAACCGAAAAAAACAGACGTAAGCCAATTAACATACACCAAACCTGCTTCCACAGCACAAACAGTTCCTTCACCATGATTGTCTTTCCAGGTGCCACAAAGCCATCTAGCTGGTTTAGAAGCTGTGGAGGTCTTAACCTTGACTCTCTGCCCTGGATAGTACGGATACTGTGAATCTTCAAGAAGATTATGAGTCAGTGGTAAAAGCTGATCTTTTTCCAAGGTAATGACCTCACATTTAGTTCCATCGTCAAACAATATAATCACTCTGTCTACCACCTTTTGAACCTGACCAATCCATGGCCCCTTAACTACGTAATCGCCTTCTGAAATGGAGCGAATCTTCGTAAGTTTCTTGGAGTTCACATTTTTTAGTTTCTTTCCTTGAACACTTTCCAAGTCCACTAACACATCAACACTTGTGACCCTCCCCATCTGTCCGGATGGGTCTGAGGAGGCACACACCACATCCCCATGGACAAATGCCCTCTCAAATGACAGAAAATCATCAATCTTCCCAATGCTTTCCTCTAAACTCGATAATATGCTTCGAGCTTGTCCACCATATTGAAAATCAATATCCTCTTGATCCTCACTGCTGCTGCTGCTGTCACTGGAAGTCTCCCAATCCAAATCAGTAATGTGAGCATCCATCAAGTAGATGCCTGTCATTGTGTGTGCATGGTAACATCATTAACATAATTACAAGAAAATAACTTCAAAACACAACAAATAAAGAATTGTTAGTCAGTCGACCAGAACCTATGAATAGGGGTGACAATGCGGGCTGGCTAGATAGGGAGTTAAGAGGATCCTTACCTTCTCAAGCAAACAGAAACATTGAAATCCAGGGGCTATTGTGATCCACAACAGATATGTCAATGCTGACTTCAAAGGATATTTGTGTCTGATTGATAGTGATGTTTGTCACAGATAGTAAGCCAGTTTCTTCAAAATATTTTCTTGATCACTGAAACTGGAAAGTTGGTGGCAAAGGAGATTTGCCTGATATGATAACAGGAGTCGATCAAAAACTCCAAAACGCCAAAGGAGATTTACCTGATGGGTAACAAGAGTCTATCAAAGACTCCGAAATGCCAAAGGAGATTTGCCCAGTTTAAACTGAAAAATCCACTGAGAGAACCTTTTGAAAAGTCCTTCTAAAACTAGTATCAAGAAACGACTATTGTCAGATCTTTCTCTGTGATTGCCTGGATGGAAAATCAGGGTAGTAGGAGGAAGCTTACCAAGATAATTAAAAAAGATGTAAAAGTAGATTTTCCCTGGTGAAAGTGAGGAGTTCCTAGTGTAAAATATGTTTACTGCCAGGAGTCCAACCAAAGGAAATTAAGTAACTTGCCAAAGGAGAGTTGCCCAATATAGCTGAGTCTTCAAACATAAACAAATTCCAGATAGGTAATAAATTTGCCTCGTCAAGTTTGGAACTTGGAAGCTATGCTGCCAAAGGAGATTTGCCCAACAGTGAAGCTAAAACAACAGGTATGGTCTAACAGGAATGTTTTTCAACAGAAGAATCATTCAACACATTTATTTTGTTGCATCAGCACATACTTTCTGCTACTTGATTACAACAAGGTGACGCTATCAGATGACTCGTCTGAAAGAACAACGTCCAATTTGAAAGACACTTGACATTGCCAGAAGGCAAAAGAGCTTCTGTTACCAGATAATTTATTTCAAACCTGCCACAAGTAGACTAGTGAATACTTTCTCCAATCAGTTTCAGTATAAAAAGAGAATGGAAAAACTGCATAATGAGATAGCAGTTATAATAATTAAGATGGCAACATTTTGAATTAAATCATGCTAATTCACGAGGCAAGAAAAATTTTCTGAAGATTGGTTCATACACATAAGGTGCGTGCAAGTCAGTTTTTCTGCATAAGCATAAAATCTATTCTAGCATCAAACATAGAAGTCAAATGGTAAGGTGGCTATTACACGCAACCCAAAAAATGAAAAATTGAAAAATAAAGTCTATGTTCATCAAACAACTGATAATTTTTTTAGAACAAAAAAAAGCACAACTTTGTTGCTTCTATTAGTTGGAAAAGGACAAAACATTACTTGAATGAAAGGACTTGCAAACTTAATCATGTTCCATGAAAAACAACAATATGAATCCAACAAGTTCAAAAAGCGAAGTTCAAGCATTAGAATGAGTTTAGAATTGACACAGAAACACCTGATCTATTAACCCCAATAAATAAGTAATCCAACCCAAGAGTAACAAGAAAAAAACGGTGAGTTTGAAGAGGCAAGGGGCAGTACCATACCATTTGCACTACACAGAAGGTTGGACCATATGAAATATCACACTTATAGAAGATCCAAGACCAAGAAACACCATGACTCTAAACTCCAAAACGAAGAAACAGAATCCTGAACATAACAAGGTGAAAAGGGTCAATCCCAAAGCTTGGTTTCAGTTTGAAAAGGTGGGTGATGTTCAGATAGGCCTAGTTCCACGCCCAGTCCCTCCATCATCCACTCCGCCACCAAGTTTTGGAACCATTTTTCAGGGACACATGCACATGTTTTTTCTCTTGTGAAAATGCTTTGTTCCAGAGGATGTGGGAACTAGTTTAGATTTGGATGGTACATGTTGCCTTTTTGTTTTAACCAATAGCACTGCTTATTATTTAACTAAACCATAGCAAAATAATATTAGAAAACAAACAGTGTCAGACATAGATACTGTTGTCGTACAAAATAAGCTAAACTTTGCCATGTTTTACTGGAGTAATTAAACAAAAAACCTTCCAGAATAAAATATTAACATCTCGACTCATTTATCTGTAATACTGTGACATATTAATATTGATTTGAAACTGAATGAAGTTAATATTAAATTGTTAAATGTTAACAAAATATTTTATAATATGGATTTTAAGAAATTACATTAAAAGGTATAGTCTGACATTTTAATTAAAGTGTATTTCATTGGGACCAAATACTTTCCCAATTTAGGAAAAGGACTTCATTATTGGGAAAAAGACGAGAAGGGACAGAAGGAACAAAAGAGAAGAGACTACCATAACCAATGGTTGCTTTGCTTTCTAGGGAAAAAACTACTTGTACTGACATATTTGCCCTCCAATTAACCCCAATCTAGAATATCAAACATCATATTCGTATATTATCCATGATCCATGTATGTAAAGTAATAAATAAAACCTACTTATAAATATTATTATATATACATTTTCATAATAATTATATGATCAATTTTTCTTCTTCATCATGACCTTTATTATAATAAAATATATTAAATTATAATTAAGAATTTTATTGAAACGACCACTATATCAAATAATATAAATATGATAAAAAATATACTTTATTTTAAAATAATAGAATGTTGTTCCTCAAATTGATTTTTCCATTGATTGCATAATACACAAAGAGAAACTTAAGATTAGAACAAATCTTAAGATCCACGAAATACAACAGTTTTCAACATGTTTGCGTGGACAGAACTTTTCTTTTCATTGTATTTTTATTGTTCATAATAATATATCAAGATAGTCTACTTTTGTTTTATGTTTACATGATGATTCACCGTGAAAATTTTAGAAACAGAAAATGTAAGGGAAATGCTTTAATATTTTTTAATGAAAACAAAAATATTTTCTCAATGTAAACTCGTTTTTGAGTTTGTTTAAATAATTCCTTTTTTTATATAAATATTAAGCAATAGAGTAGTTTTACTTTATTCATTACCATAAATCCAAAAAAAAAATACATTTGATCGTCAACTATGAAGTGGTCATCCTAAGTCCAAATATTATTTAAAAAACCAATTAAAATTATTATTATTTTTTTAACCTTTTTCAAAAATTTGAATAAACATATTGAAAACTTCAAAAGTATATTTAAAAAAAAGATTTTTATATGAAGAAATGTAAACAAACGATTCCATGATACACATATTAATTTCATTGTCTCTTTCAAATAAAATAGAATATATATAAGTATATAATTTATGCATTAGATAAGCTTATCATAATCATATTCATAGAATATGATTCATTTAAAGAAAAGTAGTGGTGAAAGGGTAGACACGAGGATTTAGAATCTCACAGGTTTTATTCCTTTTTGAGACATAATACTTAAAAAAAGCATTTTTGACATTAAAAAAAGGAATAAATGAATCACTAAATCTCAGTGTTATTCTCTCCATCCAATAAGTATAAACAAATTGTTTTAAAATAATCTATTTATTTGTTACAGTGATGCAGTCGTAATAGGATTAATTTGTAGCCATGAAGCAAGCTTATCTCAAGTTTCTTCTTTCGGATATCCTACAAAAATGTTACTTTTCCACGGTCAAATCACAGATATTTTGTTCTTCAAAATTGCATTGCATGATCAAAAGGGAAACGATTCTTTAGGAATGTTGGCAGAAACACAACTCTCTTTACCTTTTTCTTTTCCTTCAATAGAGTGCCCAATCAACTTGCCTCTATAGATGCCTTAACTCAACCAAAAGACAACATCATTTCCTTCTCTAATTCTAAAAGCCTTCAAGGAATGTGACTTGCCCTAACCGCACTAATTAAGATCCTCTCTACCAAAACAAATACATACTCTTTTATTCTTCCTGACAACTAGATCAAATTCTACATCAGACATACATGTTCCGACCTCAAATCCAAGTTAAAATTTACTTTAAAATCTGAAAACTTTATGAAAGATATATAAATTGGGCTCGACTCTTAAATAATGTAAGACTATTCTTCGGGAAGAATTTCCTTATCACTTTTTATAGCTTCCTATGTCAATATGCAAATTTCAACCTTATTCTTTTCCTTTTTTCCAGTTGGGTGGATTTAAGTCATTTCATATTGCCACTTCCTTTTCCACTTTGATGTGCATGCTTCTTTGTGTCCTATACTTTGTGATTGCTTGGGGTCAACCATGGAGGCATAAAGTACAGTTCTTTTTTATTAGGTAAGTGTTAAAAAGTATAACTGGTGTTCCTAATAAGATGCTCCAAGTCAATGTTTACAAAATATCAATAGAAGATAAACATTAAAGTGAGAACAACTTCAGACTTATCTAGCTTATGTGTACTTTATATCATTACAAAGTATAATCCTAACTAGACAAGAAAGCTATCTCTGCTTAATCAAATCATAGGTCACAAGTTTCATTCATACTTCTGAATTTCATTAGGAAAAACATCAATGCTTCTGTCACCAGAGGTTCAGACTCCAGAGCTTTTAAGAACATGTAAGAACTTTCTGACTTGTAGTTTGTCACAAGGTATTACTTTTATCACAGCCCTTTAATTAAGATGGGGGAATCAAACATCTTTAACAGCAGCTTTATTCTGATACACAATTGGAGTAAATACTTGTACGGATCTACAGTGTATAATTTGTCTTCAGTTTTGAATTTCTCTAAATTGTCTCTGGCATTAAATTGTTTGCATAGTGGATTCCCTGCATTAAACAACCAGCGAGGCCAATCTGCACCAATTGCCAGTGGTTATTATTAATAGAGATTTTTTGCTACATGCTGGAATATTCAGAGACTATTCCTCCTTGTGTAACATTTTTTTTTCGTGGCATACAATATAGTTTATAGAATATGATGCCAAATTTCACATGGAATCGGGTGAAAGCTCCACAGTGGTGTAGACTTACAACACGATTGAGCCATCTGTGCAGCATTAGAATAAATTATTTGTGAAATGGGTGTGTATGTGTCAGTTTTGTTTCTTGTGTTTGTGCGGCATTTTCATATGAGAATGGAGAGGTGTTAACCGATGAAGGTGGATAGGGAACTATTCTAGCTACTTCCCAATATTGAACCACTATATTGCATATCAGTGGTGGGATTTTTCACATTAGTGCTTTTCATAAAGATTTTAAAATCACAACAACGTAAATGTTTGTGGGGAAAACATCACCTAAAAAGTGCATCAAAGAAATGCTTTCATGCTCATCCTGAATCTGTTCAACACCCCAAATTGAAACTCTCTCTTTAAAATATCATCAAGCTTGTCAAAAGTAAATCCCATTTGATGTCATCCTTTCATGCTAACTTTCTGCTCTTGCTGCTAAATAACACAATTAGAGATCATAGTTGCAAGATTTTGAGGACTTCTCCAACACCAAAAGGGTCAGTCATCATGGCCCACAAAATATGTTTCATATCTATCATGGTAAATAAATAATGGTTCAGAACAAAAGACACTGTCAATATCTACTGCTACAAAAGTGCCCAGTTTGGCTGTTTATTGTCTATAACTAAAAGGGGATATTCTTAATTTCTAATTAAGATGATACTTTAATTAGCACTAAAGAAGATATACTTTATAAATAAAAGTTATTAGTAGGAAATTAGCTACATATCAGAATTCTATTCCTACCCCCACCCATTGAAGTACTTTTGAAGCTTCTCAGGATCCATTTATTCATCATGTTAAGGAAGCTGTGAGAGAGCATAAAACAATTTTAGACTTTCCTTTAGTTATTTGAAGCAATTTGATTTGGTCACAACCTTTGCATTTGGGAAATGAAAGAAAATGTTTGTTGAAGAGAAAAGCTTAGCATTCAATATATTTCCCCCCTTAAACCTACGAGTTAGTGCATCCACACTCTGAGTTGCAATTGGGTAAGGAAAAGACACTGAAAGGTAGGTTTAGAATTGGGCCTCCACTATTATTAAAATAATCATTCCAATGAATTATAGAACCACTAGGCTTCGTAATGCTTTAACGCATAAAGAAGGTCGGTGTAGACAGCGTGGACTTTTACACAAGCATTGGTTGACCGAATATTTTATAACTGCAATAATTCTACCAAAATATGTATCTTCATATAATTTTTATTGAGCATTTAGAATTGAGTTAATCTTTATTCCATATGGGATTCCAACATACATCACTCACGTCCAGACTACCAATATATTATGGATGTTCTGATAATAGTTCGATAGCGGATGGTCTGATAAGCCTAACAAACAATGTTAGTATAGATTTAAAATTGTTCTGATACTGTTCTTGTAAAAGGATTCAGAAACTCTCTTCAAGTAGAATACGTTGACTTCTCGGATTGACCTCTCAGATTGGACTCTTAACTCCTGCTTTGGCAAGCTTCTTAAGCTGGACTGGATCAACTGCACCTTTCAGCTTCTCCTCTCACGGTTGAATGTGTATAAGGCACTCAAATGTCAAAGTCATAATCAGTTTTATGTAATTATAAGATAAAAATCACTCTACTTATCTCTTAGACTGATGTCCTACTTATAGTGTTTTCTTATTGAGCTCATAACCTACTTGAGTCTCTTTTTGCACCCAATATCTTTTTAAACACACACCTATTCATTTGAACCTTATCATGCTAGACTTACTTTAGTAACCATATTTATTTTATATATATATATATATATTTACATTTAACTTCTTTATATATATATTTTGACTAAACCTGCGACTTTTCGATTAGACATCTTAGATACCTTATTAAGATGCGGAAAGATATATTCAAACTTCTATTTTAGAGCTAAACATTAATTGATTATGTTGTATCGATTTTGATTTTATTTGGGTTAACAAAGAGGTCAGATATTGGAAGAATGAAGATAAAAATCTGTAAAACTAATGTCAAAATAAATAATGAACCAAAAGGCAACATTAATGGTTTCAGAGGTCAAAACGAAGGATAAAAATGTAAAATATTAAATGTTAACTACTTTTCTCCTTCTTTCAGTTTACTTCAGTGAGAGCACTCAAAGTTCTTTTCCTCGTTTTTCCTTTTTCATAAATCGTCACACATCACCCAAACACAAACTAAAATAATCTTTGTTTTTCAGTCCACTTCAACGTGATACCAATATAGGTACCTATTTTCTGTCACATGCTCAAAAGGTAAAAGAGTGTATATAGGTGCTGGAAAGTAATAACCGAAACCCAAAAGAAAAAAAGCCCAAAATACAGGCCTCAATAATAAAAAAAACAGAAGATATATACTTTATCAGTAATTAATAGTGCTTTTTTTTTTTATCGGCAATTATTAGTGAAGGTAAACTCAAATTTAACTCGTTAAATTATAAATCCGAATTCCAATTCATTCCCAAGGTAAAACACTATCCACAAACATAAAGAATATAATTACATGAAAATTAGAAAGATGGAATGTAAAAAAAGATTTCAATTACAAAAGGTTTATATTATCCCGATCTAACCTGAAAAGCTTAGAAACTAAAGTGAAGATAAAAGAATGTAGGAGAAATGGAAGAGGATTGTCTAATGTCTTCAATCTTTGATAGAAAAAATTTCCTATTCAGAGAGTCCAAAAATCATTCACTTTTCACTTTTATAGGGGTTTTCATGTGCAATCCTTGTGCTCTCTTTTATTAGTTAAATTTTAAAGGATTGTAAAACACAAAATAAGAGTCACATATTTTAATATTTATCTTTAATTTTTACTTTATTACATTTGACATGGAAAGAAAGTTTTATCGGATATCTCACAATCACTAGAGATAAGTACATTTTGTGAGTGCAAATCTCACTTTATAAGTCAATTTTATATGGTTGAGTTAGATTTAAAATTCACTTATTCTTAAGTGTTATCTACTATTTTTTGTTTATCAGCAAAAAATAATATAATAGGAGGTATGGAGGTGCAGGAAGAAGAAGTCATATTTCAACTCACTTTTAAGCCCAACATCTTTTTAACTACACCTCTCACTCAGATTCTATTTTCACCCCCTCACTTAATAACAACATCACATACTTGTCTTGCCTACATAATTAGAGTTTAGATATAAATGTTAATTATTACTTTTTTAATTATTCCATAAGAACTTAAAATAGTTGTTTTTTTAAATAAAATTTTATTTTTTTCGTGTTATGTTTTAAATTTTAGATAATGCATTTTTCCAATTATATTCTTTTTTTCATTTTTATTACGTTGAAAACTATTTGGATGGAGAAAGTAGACAAAAATACAACCAGATTTTTTTTTATTAAAATATAAATAACACACGTGTAATTCATGCCTCCTGATCTACTTAATAGCTTCAAATTATCGTTATATATAAAAATTAAAATAGTTATATTGAACAAGAACGTCACTATTATTCTTTAATGAGAATATTTTTAGATTTCTTAACTTTTAAATATATCATTTTTAATATCTTGAAGTCTAACTTAATTTCATACTTTTAAATTTTTAAAAATAATATACTGTATCATAATGTAAAATATTTATTATAAATCTAAAATGTAAACTATGTGTTAAAAATATTTTTTTATGTGTGATAATTTTAAATTATGAATATAGAAACATATACGTTATGAAAATATTTCTCCAACTTTGTGTAGCTTTTATGTTGTTATATGTAATATCATTTATTCTTATATATTAAATATTTTTTTATAAAAAAATGAATTAAATTAATTAAAACAGTTGAGAGATGTTTCAACCTTTTAAAAAAAACTAGATGAAAGAGTTCAGAGTACAAATCTAAAGTTATTTATGTGGCCATTAAAAACATAATTTGAATTTTAAAAAAACATAAATTGACTTGTCTACATATTTTGCTGCCCAAAAAGTTACAACAGAAACTATTAAATCAGAATTGTGCCATGGAGATAAAAGATATTCGTTAGAAGTTTAATAATTAAGTATTTCCAAAGATAAAAATTATTTTTAACACCTACGTCATATATTCATTAGAAGTTATGGATTAACGAACATTCTAAACACCAAATATATTTTTTTCTATAATTAGTAATAAAAATATATGTAAAAAAAGGTTTTTAGAATTCCACTTTTATAATGGTTCTTAGAAAAGCGATGGACGTGAAGCAAAGCAATGATATTTTTAAATATTAGAATTGTAAATGAAATTCTACAGAGAATTGTGTGTATAAAATACTTTAACTGATCTAGAATTTCGATTATCTTTGTAATTTTTTTTAATTTAAAGAAATTTTATAATTAATTGCACAAAAAGTTTCAAAATTTAATTTTAGAAAATGTCACTGTTAACAGTGGATTAGAGTTGAAATAGTAAAAGTGATAAAACAATAATAAAATAAGTAAACAAAACAAGAATTCGATCAATAATAATTTATATATTTTTTTAAATTTATTGAAATATCTTTTAAAAATAAAATTGAAATCAAATAGACTTTTAAAATAAACAATATCTTTTTTTAATAATTAATTCTAATAATATTAACCTAGAAGTGAGGGCTTGTTTCTTTTAATTTATTTACTTTTATAATAATTAGTGTGACTATGAAGTAATTTTTAGAAGGATAAAACAGTTAAAATATTCATAGAAGGAAAAATATCTGGTTTATTAATAGTAAACTAATTATTGTGGTTGTGAGATTTTTGAATTAGTGAAAACTATGAAAACATGAAAAGCTATGAAAACGTGGAAAGCGTTGAGTACAACAGAAAATAAATATCCGTAGATGAAATATGTGGTTTTGAAATTGATTAACTGCAAAACGTGTGTGAGTTTGTGATTGTAACCATTCATATTGGTTGGTAGAACAAACCAAACAGAACTTCAATCAATTATTTTAATGTTCTTTTTATGAGGACGTAGTTTTTTTCCTTCAGAAATATAAGTACAAATGTTATAAATGAACAAAAATGCTCCAGTTCATGCATCCTGGGAACATGCATGTGATGTTTTTTTTATATTTTTTTTTATTTACATTAAAATATACACGCGTCAAGAAGATAATTAATTAGAAAAAAATTAAAAAAAATTAATTATTATATTGATTAAATAAAATATCACTTAAAAAAATATTAATATTTAAATTAATTTTTATTACTGATAAATAATTTTTATATTAATATTTAATTAGTCGCGTATCGAAAAATTTAGTTATCAACTTAAATAAATTAATAACTAAAATTTTAGTAACTAATTAAATACTAATTTAAAAACTATTTATCAATAATAAAAATTAATTTAGATACTAATAGTTTTTATTAGTCTTTAAAATACTATTTAATTTAGTTTTATTTTATATAAAAAAAAGTATTATTACATGAAAAAAGTATTATTAATAACAATCATCTATCATTACATGAAAAAAGTATTATTAAAAAAATATACAAAAATATGGGAGGACTAGACCAATATTCATATGTTAACAAAAATGATACATAGATAGACTATACCTATTTATAAAGAATTCTAAGAACAGATTAGATAAAAACTTATTATATCAATGAAATGATTGGTTTCTTGAAGCTGTTTTTTAGAAGTAATAAGGGTTGGGAGTTTGAGTTAGTCTGGTGATTTTTGTTTAAAGCTGGAATTAATATACCATGTATAAGGGTTGAACCAACCTTAAAGTGGTTCCCATTTATTTATTTTTTATTGTTAATAAAAAAAAATCAATGAAATGATTATCTATAAATAAATCCTAAATTAACCAACTACTTATTAACACACACACATTTCATTCACGAAAATATGAGTAACTCTAAACTTGATTTTCTCATAGTAATTAAGACAAGCATCCACAGAACATTAATCATTATAATCCTAACAGTAAACGCAAACCAAGGCAGAATCACACTTAAGTCATACATTAGTAAACTTCTTCTTTTGAGCTTCCTCTATAACATATATGTCTCCATAACAGTCTGAATTTCAAGAAATACAGAGAAAACACCAATAAACTTTCTCATACTCCCATGGAAAATACCTCAAAAAGTAGCAAGATCAGGATACTTTATCAGTCCATTAGTGTTAATTTTAACTCAACCAGAAAGGAAACTCCCATCTAATAGGGAGGTGATGAAAAACTTTACCACTACGAGTATTAATACAAAAAAAAACTTAATCATGTTGAAATTCTAACATATCATTCTTTATTTAAGTTTTAGACGACAAGTTAAATGTTTAATTACCAAAATTTTTAATAGTGATATAATATAGTAAATATTCAGGATTTTTTTTTACAGAAAGAATGATATAATTTAAACATGCATTAAAAGTTAATAAATAAATAAATATATAACTTACTCTTAAGTGAGTAATTTAACCTATTGAAGTAAAACACTTAAAATGAATATGAACATGTAGCATGTAAAACCTAGAAGAGGTAAGCACATTAGCAGTGGGAAGTGGATAACAAATACGCGCATACACAACAAAAAAAAAGAGACAATTTTGAAGTGTTTTTAGAAATTTTAACTTGTACTAAATGCGTTGTTTATAGTTTGTTTTTTTAACATCTAACGTTAACGAATTATTGGTGATTTTTTAATAATTTCTAAAATGACTATTATTTTCCAACTATTGTGTAAATCTTCGTTATTTGCAGTGATTTTCTAAATTTCAGAAGTTTTCGAACCTCATTATTTTAAGGGATTTTTAACATCCAACTGCTTAATTTAAACGAGTTAAATTACTTTTTATTTCTATTTTTTCAACATAAAAAACGTACCATAGTTTGAACACACTTTTACAAGATAAAAATGAAATTTATAATGTTTTCAATACACTCTTTTCGTTAGATAAATTTTATGTAAAATTCATTGAATTACTATTGATGGAAAATGTATCCCTTCATATATTAAATAGAACCTACATCTAATAATAACAAAAAAGGGGGCTGCTGCATGGTTTTATTGCATAGGAATCCAATAGCTCCCTGGTCAAGTTTGTCAGGTTCCTCTTTTTCAAATAGATTTTTTATAAGATTGAGACATCTTAAAATATTTATTTTAATTTATTAATTCTTTCACTACTAAAACAAAATTATGAAATAGAAACCAATTTTAAACACAAAATAAATTATGAAATAGAAACCAATTTTAAACACAAAATAATTAGTTACTATAGTGACTAAATTAGATACCATTTTAAAAATTAAAAAAAATGGTTTTTTTTATTATTTTTAAATGGTTTCTAAATTGGTATCTAATTAGCGACCAAAGTTTTTCTACCAAATTTAGAATTTAATTTAGTTACTATAACAACTAATTATTTTTTGTCTCTTAAATTAATTTTTATTTCATGATTTTTCTGTAGTGTTTGACGATATTAAAAAAAAAAAAAAAACCTATTATTTCTTATAAGTAAATTCAGGAAAATGGATTAACCCATAAAAGATTTGATTTAGAGAATCACAGAGCGCTTAGTAATGAAATTTGAAGAATGTTAACGCTGCACCATTTAGAAAAGTTTTAACCAAAGTTGAAATCTGTGACTCTTATCTTATGGATGATTTGAATGTAGCACAAAAGATCATTAACTTTCAAATAAATCATTATTATTGATTGTGTTAGTTAATTTGACCTAATTCATGGGACTTACTTAAAAAATATTTAAATATAAAATTAAAAAATATTCTTTATACATAAAAAACAATTATTAAATCCAAATTCAATTCAATACGAAGAAATTAGTCAGATCAAATTTACCAAGATGGACCCGAGTCAAATCGAATTCAAATGAAACGTTTAAGTTAAGACAAATTAGGCATGATTAAGTCGTGTTGAGCAAGGTTGAGCACTTCTATCAAATTTAAATTATTTAAATGTTTTAGATAGTTTTTGTAACAGAGAATTTCTTCCACTCGTTTTTTTGGCATTCATTTGGCCTTTTGTGGATTTATCTAGGTATAAATATGTGATTCATAGTAGCGTCTTATCTAAACTCAATTACACACAATTCTATGTTAAGTGTGTCATAGTAAAAGAGTACACACTTAAAGGAGAAAACATAGTTGGAAACTTTCAGAATGGGTATGGTAAAAGAAATTATGGGACAAACAATGATAGAAGCACTTTGTTGGTCTTCACAACCTAACAGTTTCTGGCCTAAGAGGCAGAGAACAGTTTCCATGCTTCCCAATTTCTTTGAGCTGAAGACCATGTTGCAACTACCTTCTCCACCCTTTACCAAATTAGATGAGTGTTCCAAGAGATACCTTGCTCCCAATCCGCTGAATGTGACTTTCACCATAGCCGGAACAGTAACTGTCAAGAACACTGAGATCACTGATCATAAGGAGATGATGATGGCCCTCATGCATCAACACTTTGATACTCGTGAAAGAGGAATTGTCTTGCAGCTAGTCAGCACCGAAATTGACCCAAGTAAGCCCTACATCTTATCAGCATTTTTTATTTACTTTTTTATCAGGAAAAAACAATGACCAAGATATTTCAATTTTTATACAAAATATCTATCTGAACCTCTTATCTTCTAACCTTTACAAAAAAATCTATGTCATGCGCTTTTAGACATCACCTATGATCAAACCTTCTACAACTGTTACTCACACATGTTTCCAGACTAAATAACGCTTTTTCTTGACACCCCTCATCTGAAGCTATCTTCTCAGCATCAATAATGCCCTAGACACATGTATTAGTTCATTTATGTTTTAAGTTTTGAAATATCTTTTACTATTTTGACTTGTTTGAGTGCCCTACGAAATTAAAGGAACGATGGAGACAAAACTGAGCAACCCAGTTGAATTGAAGTTGCTGAAACACTTTAAGGCGGGGGCGAAGAGGTCCAAATGCGAGTTAGAATTTGAGATAGATTCCGATTTTGGCTTACCGGGAGCTATTACTGTCACAAACAAATACGACAAAGAGATCTTTGTGGAAGGCTTTTGCATTGAAGGTGTTGTGGATATTGTCTGCAATTCATGGATTCAACCTGAGAAGATTGATCCAGAGGAGAGAATTTTCTTCAGCAACAAGGTAATATTTATTGCCCCAATCATTCACATTATTTACTTCAACACTTTATTGAAAGCTTTGTGCATGATGTAATTAAACAGGCATACTTACCATGCCACACACCAGCGGGTCTGAAAGAGCTAAGAAAAGAGGAACTAAGACTTCTGAGAGGAAATGGAAAAGGTGTAAGAAAGAGGTGTGAAAGAGTGTACGATTACGATGTGTACAATGATTTGGGAAATCCAGAGAAAGGTAGGGAAAATATGAGGCCAATATTAGGAGGGACCACAGAGTACCCTAGTCCCAGGAGGTGTAGGACTGGTCGTCCTTCAACAACAACCGGTTAGTTTAATTTCATCAAATTATTTCCAGTGGTACACACATGTGATCATTTCTCACGTCAATAACATCATTGAAAAAGGTTGATGTGTTAACAAATATACAATAATTTCACGATATTTGATTACGAAATAGTTTAAAAATGAAAATATATACATCAGAACAAAACTTACTATATTTGATGATTAACATATTTGATGTTTCACTTTTACAGACAGGAAATGCGAGTCCCGTGTAAACTCATCCGTGGAAACTTATGTGCCAAGAGATGAAGTGTTTGAAGGTAGGAGAAAGAAAAGTCTTGATGAGGAAAAGTTGAAAGGGACAACACGTAATTTGATTCCTTTCGTCAGAAGTTGTATGAACAAGTGTGGAGATTTCAAGCAACTTTCAGATGTTCAACAGATATACAAGAGAAAGCAGGTGGATAAAGTGAAACCCGAGAAGGGAACTACAGCACCATGGTCTACCAGCAGGATCAAAAATCATGTCGAAGACTATTTTAAATTTAACACTCCACGTATTATCAATGCTGGTACGTATTCGTAACTAAGCAATAATACCAAATTATTTTTCTTCAATCCAAACACGTATTAATAAAAGTTTCAACTTCAAAGAACAATGAATATATATAAGCTTAAATTCTTTAATAAAAAAAATTATTTCCTATTGTATGTGAAATGATTTAACTTGCCCTGTGAAATGATGAACACTTATATTTTATTGTGTTTATCTAATAATTTTTTATATTTTACTTTTATAAATTTTTTTCATTATTAGTCTTTCAAAAAATAATAATTTTGTTCTAATTTTTAGTTTTTATTGACATTCTTTAAGCAATCAGTAAGTCGTGAAATTATTGACATGGTGTTACTTGTTCCGCTTGTGATCCCTTTTACTGTTTGTTTTTTTGTTTTTGGTTTTTAAGTATTTAGGAACAAAATCTATTCAAGCCGTACATATATATATTCCTTTTTGGAAGGGTGTGACCTATGGTAATAAATATGTATTTGACAAATAAATAAATTAATATTTTAATTATTATATTTGATTTATTTTTAATTAAAAATATTATTATGTTATTATAATGATTTGTAATATATGTGTATTTTATTTTTTTGGATGTTAATAAAATCTTTTCCTTTTAGGAAAGGAAAAGTTTCTCTTGATATTTTAAAAGTTTTTCACATGACAGTGACATGAAAAGGGTATTTTTTTTTTACTTGAGGTGTAATTTGGAGCTTGTGAAATTATCGGTGCTTATCATCACCCTTTTGAAAGACAAAGCCAAGAAATAGTTTTTGTTCGCAATTTATGGTGAAAATATTGTAGCAATGGTTCATATTTGAAATTTCAGCGAGTGATTGTTGCATAAGAGATGAAGAACTTGGGCGTCAAGCATTGGCTGGCATCAACCCTCTAAGCATACAAAGACTTGAGGTAATAATAATAAAAAATGGAGAAAATATACACTAAAACATGATTTCTATATTTTTGTTTTGGTACATATATTGATTTTGTATTTTACTCTAAAAATTTGATAGGTTTTTCCACCCGTTAGTGGTCTGGATCCTTCGATATATGGTGCACAAAAATCTGCCCTAAAAGAAGAGCACATAATAAGCCATTTGGATGGAATGTCAGTAGAAGAGGTAGTTATTTTCAACTTCATCTGCCACAACTACAAAGATTCCTTTCCTTTTGTGTGTATTGGGAGTTTGAAGTTTTACATTATGTACTGGTTCAGGCAATGGCAGAAAAGAAGCTATTCGTATTGGATTATCATGATGCCTATCTCCCATTTCTGAATGGCATGAATGCTCAGGAAGACAGAAAAACATATGCAACTCGTACCATCTTCTATTTGACACCACTTGGAACTCTCAAGCCTATTGCTATCGAGTTGAGTCTTTCAGAGGGAGAATCATCCAAACAGGTCCTTACTCCTCCACTGGATGCCACCTCTTATTGGTTGTGGCAAATAGCCAAAGCCCATGTTTGCTCCAATGATGCAGGTGTTCACCAACTTGTCCATCATTGGTACGTAAAACTCCACAAACTTTTACCTTCCCACTATGAGGATATACACTTTTATATATAATTTTTTAATAATGTTTCCTTATAGGTTGAGGACCCACGCATGCATGGAGCCTTTCATCATAGCAACTCATCGGCAACTGAGTGTCATGCACCCAATTTTCAAGCTTCTAAAGCCTCATTTGAAACACACATTGCAAATAAATGCATTGGCTCGTGAGGCTCTCATCAACGAAGGAGGCATCATTGAATCTGTGTTTTCTCCTGGCAAATACAGCATTGAGATAATCTCAGCTGCGTACAAAGATTGGCGTTTTGACATGGAAGCCCTTCCTGCTGACCTAATTAGAAGGTTCCTTCGTCTACTTAGACTCAGCATGTGTCTGATTTTATTATCTATGTTGTCTTTTTATCAGCAAATAAAATATCAGACGATCCAATCTATATACACCACATAATAATACGACAATATCCAACGAATCTCTTCCTATCAACCTAAACCTTACAATCTTATTATCTATGTTGTAATGATGATGTAGGGGAGTAGCAGAACCAGATCCAACACAACCACATGGGCTAAGGCTACTCATAGAAGACTACCCTTATGCAAATGATGGGCTTCTGATATGGTTTGCTCTGGAGAACTTGGTGAGGACCTATGTTAACTACTATTATCCAGATGGGAACATGGTTCGGTCAGACAATGAACTGCAAGATTGGTACAGTGAGATCATCAACGTAGGCCATGCTGATCATGCAAATGCAAATTGGTGGTCCACACTCTCCACTCCTAGCCATCTCACTTCAATACTCACCACATTCATATGGGTTGTTTCGGTTCAGCATTCAGCAGTCAATTTTGGCCAATACCCCTTGGGTGGTTATGTTCCAATGCGGTCCCCACACATGAAGAAGCTGTTACCCCAAGTAGGGAATGCTGAGGAGTACAAACAAATTATGGAGGATCCAGAAGGATACTTGTTGTCTTGCTTACCAAATTTGCTTGAAAGCACAATGTTTCTGGCAGTGATTAACATACTTTCTAACCATTCACCAGATGAAGAATACCTAGGGCAGAGGAAAGACTTGTCAGATTGGGCTTCTGACCCTGAAATCATACAAGCTTTCTACAAGTTTTCAATGGATCTAAAGAGAATAGAAAAGGAGATTGAGAAGAGAAATAAAGACCCAAAACGTAGAAATAGATGTGGTGCTGGAATTCCACCATATGATTTGCTCATGGCTTCCTCTCATCCCGGAGTTACTGGTAGAGGGGTTCCCAATAGCATAACTATATAGAAACCTTTTCACTTTCAAGTAGTTACTATATATGTATAATATATATCTATTTTATTATTTTATTTTATAACAGCTTTGGTTAGACTTCAATATTATAGTGTTACTATTTAGAATCCTTTAATTAGTCTAGGAGAGATTTACAAAAAATGTATTTGTTTCATTATAAATATTTGTATATTTTTATTTATCTTGTTTATTGTAAATTTGTATATTCCATGTGTTAATTGCATTGGTACTAAAATGCATTATTTGAACTTTTAAATGATTGCATTTCAAGTACTGTATTGTCGAAATTTCAAAATATTAGTTAACCCTGTCCTATTCGGGGACTTTTTATAACTTTAGAAAGGAGTGATAAAAGAAATTATAAAAAAAAAATATTACGTGAAAATAAATTTTAAGATCCAAAAGTCGAGATTATACGTAGTTAAGTTAGTCTTAAAATAATACCGTTAATTAAATGTAGATAGGAATGTGATTTTTTAAGATATTTATTTTATCAAAGAAAATGTATAAAAAATAAAGAAAATATTTTTTTACCCGATAAAGATGACTTTGGTCTATGTCTTGAAGATTTTCGGTCTTTATGTCCTATTTTTTTTTACATGGCAGACAAAAAATTATAGAAATTAATTGATGTGCGTAAAATTGTAAAACTTCAATAATATATAAAATAAAATTACAATTACAAAAAATTATAAATAAAAATATTAACAGTAATTTACTAATACAATAATAACAGGATAAATAATTTAAAAATAATAAAATTTAAATTAATAATTAACATTTAAGACTAAAAAATCTGAATTAATAATCAACATGTCTAAATGTAAAAAAATATTTGTGTTAAATTTTTTAATTTTTGTGTCACATCCCTATTTTTATCCATATTTTCTACTATATTATACATATAAACATATGTTACTTTCTCATATTTGTATCTCAAAAGATATCCCTTTTCATAGGGATTTAATATATACACAAAAGTCTAAAATAAAACTTTTGTTCCTCTGACTACTCACTAAGGAGCTTTGTCACCTGCAACCTCATCTGCTCCCGTGTAAATTAACACGATCATCACAGATTAAAGAAAACAAACACAAAACAAAACACAGGGTAAGCTA
>Ga0123342_1000301_pt1 | contig 73301 bp, 34 predicted proteins | sample Turbeawhitnodule_FD_89960 | JGI IMG/M metagenome (GOLD analysis project Ga0123342, IMG submission 89960) | Root nodule microbial communities of legume samples collected from Mexico - Turtle bean Mexico white nodule | ecosystem: Host-associated > Plants > Roots > Nodule | place: Mexico: Nepantla... | reverse complement strand
TACATCACTAGGACCCTGAGCTAACAGAGACTAATTCTGAAGATAAAAACCTCACATGCAAACTTAAATTAAAAGGCAACCCAACCAGATCAAAACTAACTCAAAGGAAAAAGAGCCAAGAATTAACTTACTCTATCTAAGATTTTGATTGGTCAAACTTGTAGAGTTCACTGCCAGGAGTCCAATGGCAGACTCTGATCATCAAACTGATGAAAGAGGAGGTCAGAATCTAAGAGAGAAGGGAGAGGAAAGGAAAAAGGAACAAAAATGAACATACTCTATGAAAGATTCTGATCGGTCAATCTTGTAGATCTCGCTGCCAAGAGTCCACTGGTGATTAGTTGTTATGTTACTGAATTAGAGACCATTTTAAAAACTAAAAATATTTATGATTTCTAAATTAGTTTCTATTATTGTTAAATGATTTCTAAATTGGTATCTAATTAGATACCAAAGTTTTTGCTACCAAAGTTAGAATCTAAATAATTAGTAGTTAAAACTTTGGCAACTAATTAGATACCAATTTAGAAACTATTTAACAATAATAGAAACTAATTTAGAAACCAGGTTTTTTTAGTCTCTAAAATGGTTTCTAATTTAGTAACTATAGCAACTAATTATTTTTGTTTCTAAAATTCGTTTCTATTTCATGATTTCCAATATAGTATTTTGTAAATACTTCAAAGTAGTTTATTGTAAGAACTTTTAACTTATAAACTATAAGTTATTTTAGCTATTGTTATTTGTTATTTTTTAATATATATTTTTATTTTCTTTAATTTCTTTCAATGTATTAAAAAAAATAACAGAAGAACTTGAAGTAAATAATATTTTATTATATAATGTATTGTGAAAACTTTTATACATGAAAATTACAGAAAATAAAATTAATGTATCAGCAGCTCAAATTAAGAAAATAAAAAATTTAAATTTGATTAATATTCATTATGTCAGCTCATTTAAAAAATAAATAAAATACTATTTTTTTAATAAAAAAGTAATTAATTTAATAAAATCTAAAATTATAATTACATAATAATATACATTTGTTTAGAAACATAACTTTTATTTATATAATAAATACAACTTATATAATTATTATTTTTTTTACATTTAGTGATTGGTTTATTTATAAGTGCAATAAACTAGTTTATTACCATATAACTTATATATAACAAATTTATTACCTAAACACGAATTTATAGGTTAATTTTGCAAAACAGACTCAAAGTCTAGTTCCTTCTGTTTTGAATCTTCCATCAAATAATGTCAACTTTAACCCCTGTTTTTAATTACCTTAAAATGAGTTTTTGTGTTTGAATTTATTAGAAGAATAAAGGTTAACAAGATTTTCTGGTGGAGAGAATAAGAGTCAGTATATTTAGCTTACTTTTAAATTTTAGATTTTGGTAGTGTTTAGTTTGACCCAATGAAGTTCAATAGTTTCTTAATTTGTTATGTTTAATGTGTGATTTGTTAGTTATGTTGTAGCTGGATGATCACGCGATCTTTCGATTTACAGGTTTTCTGTAGAAAAAATTGTAAACTGAAGTAAGGTGTTTGTTTATTTGTTTGTGAGAATGTCACCTATATCTAATTTAATATTCATAGTATTAATTTATAGGGTCTTTACTTTGACACCTTTCTAGACTTGATGAGGAATAGGCAATCAAATTTGTTCACTTCGCAAACTTGTACTTTTGCGTGCAAGGGAAGGCAACAAGGCACAAACCTACAAAGTTTTCTACCTGTGTCATATATATCATTCATTTAGGCTCATGCTCGGACATTTCAGTGAAGACAAAAATATGGAATATGGTAAGAGATTTTGTTAGGTTTCCCATTGGCAGCAAACACTTTTGCAGGTGCCTCAGGATGAGAAACATAACTTGGCACTCACACACAGACCTTTGTTACTATTTTGGCATGGGAACAAACTTGGTGACTATTCTCATGCATCATCTCATGCTCTTTTATAGAGGGTGGTGTGGTGGTATGCATACTAGTAGTACTGATGGAATCTACAAATCTAAAGTGACCCATGCGTGAATGGCTAATTTTCACACACACAAAAGTGCCTAAACTTCTTTGCCTCCTTTGTTTCACAGACCATGAACAACCAAAAAAGTTGATTGGTTCAATGTGGAAATCCTTAGGCAGAGGGCATCCTCTAAAATAATTTTGGTACATTTTTTTCCTCTCAAATATTTGAATGTAGGTGTATGGATTGATGGCTAACCACACCATTGTGATGAGGTGCTTTTTTGCTTCTTTTGAGGCTCACATATCCAAGCATGCATGTGGAAGCAATTAGTGCTGTAATTATGCCTTGGAGTGTTTATCTCACTTACACACATTGTGATAGCATCATTTGGAAGGTGCCAAGTTCCCTTCTTCTCACTCTCCTTGTCTCAAGCATGCTCCCACCACACACCCATGTGGGGTTTCATTAATCACTACACATCTTTTGCATTCCTCTATTTTTTACCCCAACCTTAACACCTCAAACATACATTTCTTAAATGTTCATTCTTTTAACTTCACTTTGTAATCAATAAAAATTGAAAATTAGATCATATAATTACATGAACGACAAAAATTGAAAATTAGTGTGTTTTAAAATATATATTATGTTAAAAAATATAGTTTTTTCATAATATCTAGTTCATACAAACTGTATTCATAAGTAGATAGTATTACAAATTAGTTAATAGTTATAAAAATACTTTAAATTTTGTTGATTTAATATTTAATTTTTATTATGAAAGTAATTTAAAAAATAGTGAGTTTAATTTTAATTATTAAATATAATTTAAAAATAATTTAAATAAGTAATCAAAGGATAAATTTCATATGTATTTTATGTAATGTTTTTAGAGAAAACTTATTCTTTTTATTTAGGGATAAATTTAATTCACTCAACTTTGAACAATTTAAGCCTAAACAACAAGATTTTGTTTATTTCTTCCAAATTAAATATTTCTAGCAATACCTTTAAAACTAACAAAAGAATAACAAAGAGCAAGAGAACGCGAAAATTAAATATAATCTTAGAGAACAATTTATTCAAAATTAAACTAAATTAAGTACAATTAAAATTTAAAAGCATGAGAGATTAAACAGTTGTATCTAAACTATTTCTAAAAGTATTTATATTTCACAATTATCACTACCTCAAAATCAAAGTTTTGCTCGTCTTTGAGCAACAAAGAAAAATGCATTCAAATCCTAATGGAAAAAAAAGGCATGGTATAAAATTATTGTAATCTCAAACATGATGTTCAAAATTCATATTAACTTACTTTAACACAATGTGATGTCAATGATTACAAATGATCAAATCAAACTTAAAAAGGATCATTATCTCCTTCCTTTCAAGGGTAAGACTTTAGAAACACTAGTTGGAGAATATTATTATTGTTTATGGATGGTTACTTTTTTTTTGATACAATCAATTTTTTTTTTAATAATGGGCTCTAAAGGGTTGAATAGAATATTATAATTTTTTCGTAGTCAATATTATAAAAATATATTTAGACAATGGTTTTTAAAGTTCTTAGGCAGTTATTTAAGAATCGTAGTCTATGTGTATGTCATTTATAGTTTTGAATTATAGACTAAGGTTAAACAACCGTAGTCTATAATGTAACTATAGGCGGCATTTATTAACAAAACCGATGCTTATATTGTAAGTAAAACAAAAACATAGAAGACCCAGAGGAGAGCTTAGACAACGATTAAGGACAAAAGCGTCATTTATACCTTTTTTTTTGGTCTTCTATGTTTAACTACATGGAGTCATCATAAACTACGGTTAATCTAAAATTGTAGTCTATGATCCACTATAGACAGCGATTATGTTCATACTTGTGGCTTATAGACTACAATTTTGGTTATGACCGTAATATATATAAAAAAAATTAATTCAAGTTGTTTAATGTGTTTCCTCATCTTAGTTAACCTGTTCATTTTAAAAGCCCAACCAGACAACCAAATTCACATTTATTCAAACAATCATATATATATATATATATATATATATATATATATTGATAAATCATTTACATCCACCAATATATATTCATATCTACTCCTATCTATTTGGCTAATTTTGCATACATTAGAAGCATGTAATATAACATAACACTTAAGAATATATAAACTAAACCTATATTATTCATCAACTATCCTGGGTGTTATAAAACATAATGAAATATGTGGCTCAAGCATTCCTCCCATTGCCGAATGTGGCCAAATTTAGTGGTTCAACTTCCATAAAATACTACAAACAGTATAAGTTGAAATTAGTGTTTAAAGTACACAAAGTTTATTATAAACAATAATTTAAATATCCTGCTCCCAACCTCTGTTAATGCCAAGTGTTATAATGGTAGTCATTCATGGCATAACCTAGTAGTCACACTCGTACCCTTTTGGTTGTTTATTACATTATAATTCAATATTAATTGTTAATATTGTATTTTGACAAACAATGAAGAGAGGAAGACATAAAAGTTAATTAATGAAAATTACAAAACCTTTAGGATCAACCATTTAAGCTTATAACACTTTGAATTGTGTCAACCTCTCACTATGTTATATTCATGGTATGAGCTAATTAATAAAAAAAACTTGTTAGGAGACGTTTAAGTATTATACATAGGTAAGTTGATAATGTAATTACCTGTCCACTACTTGCTTGAGATATATGGGTGGCTTCTTGTGCAATGAGTAGAACCACACAACAGTGTTATCATTTATGGATAACACAAGTAACTACCAGTGAACCTTGCATCATCAATGAAAATAATTAGTCAAATTTTATGACATGAAATACTAATAATTAACGATTTATTAAGTGAACTTACTTATTAATATAAGGAGCAAATATATTTTCCCCCCTTGTATGAAGACAATTGGTGATGTATGTTTGGGTTTCAACTTTCTTATTTCCCGTTGAATTAATTAAATTGGGATCCATGAATTCATAGACACCATGTTTCCCCTCATTAATAATGACTTCAAACAAATACATACATGTATAATTAGTTAAAGCATAATCAATATTTAATTATATAAAGTAAAATGATTTATAGTCAAAATGACTTGCATCATCTAAAACTGAATGGCGGGTATATTCAGCTCCTAGTTGTCAATTGCAAGATATAACACATTAGTCATGTATATGTATAAAGGGATGTTACTACTTCTTCCAAAAATAGTGGCATCCAACGGAACCTCAGCTGGATTTGTACCTATGAGCAATCTTTAATAATGCGATTATAGGATTGTCAATGGAAACTAGTTGTTTCTTTCCTTGTGGACTTGGTTTGACGCGGTTGCTACAAAATAAAGAAAATTTTCATTAAATTAAATATAATACATAATATAAATTATTAACTACAAATTAATTTCTTACCAGGAATTCAGGAATAAGTCAAACAAGGTGTCTAGGCCAAGCTATAATTGTCATAAATGTCTCGACCACAGCAGTGACCTCATTATTAGGTAGAGCAACATGAGTATCAACAACTCGTACTTTCTCTACCATGACCTTTACCACATCAAGGGGGAAATATACATTATGTAAGGTAGTGGCCCCTTCAAAGATATTCCCTAAGGCCACCGAGGAGTAAATTCGTCCTCTACCAGTCAATGGAGTTCGTGGATTATTGATGACTTTTATCTCAGCAAGTGTATCGAGTCAAAAGTAATAAATTATCCCAGAGGACGGATATTGAACCCACAAGGAACAGTTCTAAACTCTTAAATATAATATTCTCTAAATATTAAAGGATGTGCAAAAGTTTGTTTGAAAGGCTGTTTATATAATGAACTTATGTAAGAAATTTAAATGAAACAAAATAAATGATTAAGATAATTCAATTGAGAAAATTAAGATTGGGGTTAATCCTTCTCACTCGTCTGTATTTTCAATGAATAAAAACATATAACATATAAAAATCATCATATCAAATTATTAAGATTGTCTCCTAAATATTGATTCCTCGCATATTTATAAAAACATTCTTATCAACATATATTATAAAAAAAATAACATCTGAAATGATCTTGATTGGGTGAGTTTGGGCAAGTTTTCAATGTTCCAACTTTGTCTTTCTCCTTGTCTTAAACTTGTCCATTCCTCCTTTAGCCCTTTGTCTCCATCTTCCCCTAGATTCTTGAAATTAGCACAACATGGAAATAAATTGTTCTTATTCATCTCATAATCCAAAAATATGTAAAAAGGTTCAAATTCATAAATTAGAGGTTGAATTATAACTCTATTAGCAATTAAAGCTCATAAGTGCTTATCTTTTTGCATGAAATATCACTAAATTATGGTACATATCAATTGTCAGTCTCTTGAGGTCCATTAAAAGCTTTTTTTAACCTCCAGTAAGGATGATGATGACTAGATTTGCATTAGGGTGGGGTTTCTAAACCTACCCAAGGTTTAATTGGGCTTAATTTGGTCCACATAAAAACCCTAGGTTGATCATAGTAAACCCTAACATTTAGAAGCAAGGCAGATGGATCACATTTCCATCACATATCATATGTGACTTGAATTAGTGCCTAGTTTTTTGAATTCAAAGTTCCCTCCATTTGCTTTGTATTTTGCCGACCAAAACACCTATAAATAAAGCTACAAGGCTTAACATAATTCAAATCATATTGAATAGAGTTATGCTGCCAAATTTGCTAGCCAAACTCTTTTGTCTCACCTATAGCTTGGTTACACGACTCATTGATCTCTTCTCCAATTCCAAGTGATTAGACTTCACCTATAACTCATATTTGGAAGAAAAGCAAGAATGAGATCTGGAATGGATTAGTAAAGAAGATATCTACTTGATAATTCAAAACAGAGAAAGGAAACATTTGAAAACTGTAAAACAATATCATGAGACAAATTCTGAATTCAATTTTTTGCAAAGAAAAGAATATTATAAAAGTGACTTCTGAGGAAGAACCGGGATGCCATTTTTCATCACATTTGTGTTGAGTTTCATAGTCGAATAACGCTTTTAGACCTAGATTTATTTTTCCTTTGCTTTCATTTTTCCTCCACGTGAAAGGTTAAACTCTTTTGGGTTAATTATCTTGTAATTTTGCAATGAATTCTGAGTTCTTAAAATTCTCTATAGCAATTTGTGTTAGAAGGTATGATCTATTTGAAATTTGGTTTTTGTTAAGGAATTGTTAATCTTTTTGAGAATTCAATTCTCTTATTTAATTAGAATTCTCTCTTAGTTCCCTAGTTCTAATCAATCTCTTAGTTCAAGGGGTAAAAGATAAACATCTCACAACTAGACGCTTGGAGACAACTAAGTTATTGAATACATCAGTAGAAGCTTATTTTTCTGATAACATTCCGTTGAATTTGATTAGCGCTTGTTTGATTAAGTTTTACATTTGTGTGATAATTGAAAGAGTGAAAATCTTAAGATAATCAGTGAATAATTCATTGCTGAATGAAATTGAGAGTCAACTTTCTTTCTTTACTGTTTTATTATCATTTATCTTAATTTTCTGCATAACACCTCAAGCCCTCTTTTATCTTTATTGTTATTTCTAACCTTTTGCTTGCAGATAAGTTTTGAACATTGATTGACTGAATTTACTATTAGATTCGTTGGGATATCATCTCTTTGGTGTTAGATGGTATAACACTGGTTAAACGGTCTAGAATTAGTTAGATGGTCCGCTAAAATTATTTTAATTTGATTGATAAACGACAACTATCAGTACCTTCCACTAATCAAAATTAAGGCTAGTCCAATTCGCAAAGTAAAAGTTTTTGCACCAACAAATGAAGGGAACTAATATTGAAGGTTGAGTTAGGAATCACACACCATATTGAATGTTGGCAGTCAAGTCCCTAGTACCATAGTTTCTACTTCTACTCTTACCTCCTACAACATCTTTCCAACATTGAATCTTTATGTTCCCTCCCATTTGTGTACTAACTAAAGATGAATTCTCTCTCCATGATATAATAATAACATCATAGTTTGTTTACAACCTCATTTAAAGCTTACGGCTAGAAAGTTAAAAGTAATGTATATTGTACAATAAAGTAAAGTTGGCAAAGTTGTAATTTTAATTTTGAACTAAACTTACCTTTTACTTTGCTTATTCTCTATCTCTCATATATCACAATAAACAACTTCCGTTGTATAGGACATTGTATCTATGGATTACTAACTAAATTGGAAGTTTCGTATTTCTTTATATTTTATATTCAACTTAGCATCTAAAAATAATGTTGAAGCTTTAACAATGGCTTTTTCTGTATGCTAATATTTATTCAATTATGATTTTGCATAGAATTTTTTTTGTTAAACCATCTCTTACACTTGCATATCATGTTCCTTATGAATGCAACTATGCCACTTTTATAAGTTTGTTTCTCATATTGTCATTGATTAGGTGACTTCAACCTTAACTATTAAAATAGTTAGCAACACAAGAATTGAGGATTCTCAGTTTAGGTTGTACAACCTAGTAGAAATTATGTCTCAAGTTCAATACATATAGAATCAATATTAATTATTTCTTAAAAGACCGGTTAATTTTGTTTTGTGTCTAAGGCTAATTTTGATTATGCTAGCTTCACCATTCAAAAGTGTTTTTAAACTTCGTCTAATTTTCTTCTATATTTTTATGTCTTCGAACAACATATTTTTATGTTTTGTGTTCTGTATTTTAATTGTTTATCTTTGTATAAAGGTTAGAACATCCTGAAGTGTCTTGTTTAATTCATTAATTTGTTTCTGATAAAAAAAAACAACACAAGTTTATTCACATATATTTAAAAAAATTAAAAAAGGAAGAGGAAACACGTGAGCTAATTATGAACCCCTGTAAGATCAATCTACATTCCTACAGGATGTTGGACAAGAAGAAGTTCTTCCCTATTATCTATCTTCGTCCTCACACACCTCCATTTTTCTCTTTCTACTTTTATATTTATGCAATTTTTTGTTTTCTAAATTTGATATTTTAAACAATAACTTTAAAATTAATAAATAAAGGTAAAGTGTAATTAAACTTTATCTATGATTTTTATACTCAGATCTCTCTCTACGTGTATATGTGTGTGAATATGGATATATATGATGAGCAAAAAAAATGGATAGATGTGCTAAATATTCCTTCTAGTTTGGTGTTGTGTGTTTCGTCATATTCCACAAACGAGTTAATAATTTTACAAGAAATCAGGGGAAAACACGCACACAAACTCATTAAGTAGAAAAATCATAAAGCACCACAGAAATTGGCAAGCATCCAGTGACGTCACATCCTAATTCAACTTCAATAACCTTTCTAGATGTCGCAAAAATTTAAAATTTAGTAAATAATATTAGATTTAAATATGTTTTTTTATTCCTGTATTATAATATAAAATTAATTTTTTTTAATTTTAAACTTTACACTTCCTATATATTTGTATTAAGGAATGACTCATTATATTATATAATATTATAATAATTTTATGTTAAAAATTCGTTTGTTATGTAATAATAGAGTTAGATATATTTTTTGTTTTTGTATTATAATATAAAATTAATTTTTTTACCAGTTCATGTATATTAAAAAATACTCACATAAATGTTATAATATTATAATAGAGTTAATATTAAAAATTTGTTTAAATAAAAAAATAACAAAAATTCATTCCAATTATAAGTATACAAAATTAAAATTTGGATTATAAAAAAAAGCTAATTTCACTTAAATAGAGAAAAAAAAAATATTTTTAACTCATATATAGTAATAATAATAATAATATTAAAATATAGCGAATTGTTATGAATGAATCAATCTTTGTCCACTAATTTTATACGAAACATAAAGAAGTGAGTTTGGTAATTACAAGGTCAATTTCTTAAAGTAGTCTTTCCATTTGTGTTATTAGGTTGACCAAAGAAAACCATCTGTTACCTTAATTATTGCATTTACGTGTCCCTAAGTGCTGGAAGTTTCAGTTGTAACCAAAAGTCAGAGTTCAGAAGAGATCAAAATTAATGACCATTTCCTTTTGCTATTGTGGCCACCATCCACTTAGCATCATATAAATATCCAACCCTAACCCTAAATAATCCCTTAAACCATCAATCACGCTGAATGGTAGATGATTTTCTCTTTCGTTTGGTGCCTTTTGCTTATTCATCTAACTTTCTTCTTCTCTTGGCTCACTCAATATCTTTTATATACATATTTGCATCTAATACAATCAACAAACAAAACAAAAAAGCACACAAGTTGTTTTCTACCAAAGCCTCGAATATATTCATCTCCTTTTGGTGGGACTGTGTAGGAAAGGAAAAGGATTTGTGTTTCACCAACTCCACACCTTCAAGCCTTATCCAAATCCACATTAATTTTCTATGGGATGTAACTTATTCCAAATCATTAATTTACTTTACTCTTCTTTTCTTGGCACGTCCCCACCAATGCATATAATAAATATCTATCTAATTGCTTTAACTTCATCTTCAAAATTCTTTCTCTCATCCCAACTTGTTTTTTATTCCACCATCAACAACTTGTGTTATGCGTAGAGATGTGAACGTGTAACAAAGATAAAATAAAATAAAATTGGTTATTCCTTTCATGCATATCTTCATGCCATGCTTCACCTACCATGTTAATTAAACCCTTTCCTTGTTCTCTACTTACCCGTGAAAAAGTTAGATCATGTGTGCAATGCTTTCTCCAACCAGTCCCATCATTTTACTTCGTTCCTTCTCAAACCTAATTTACATTTATATTACGAGGAAAATGATGTAAACATTAATATTTTCATTTTAGCCAAAAACGTCTTTTAAAAAATGCCGCCTAATTTGAGTGATCAATTAGGGTTGTTAAAGCTTCTTCCAACACATGACATGACGTATATCATAATTGATTAAACAACGAGCTTTGTTTTCCTCCATGCCACACCTTCTCGTGGGCCATTTTATCGTTTTTGTTTATTTATTTATTTTATTATTCTATCAGTTTTATTCATTTTTTTTCCTCTTCGTATGATTTTCTACATACATAAAATTTGAAAAAAACAATAGAAGTCAATCCAAACTTAGTTTATTCGAGTTGTTCTTTTTATTTTTATTTTTATGGTGAAACTGAATTGATAACTTGAGTGGTCCTATTTTTCAAGGATATTTATTTGGACCAACTCAAGTGTAGGCCTTTGGTAATGAAAAGACATTGAAACCTTTGAACAAAACAATAATAATAAATATATATATATATATATATATATATATATATTTATTTATATATATAATTTAATTATGGTATATAGAGGATTGAGTGTGAATGAAGGTGGTGCTTTGGTTATACGAAAGACAACAGTTTTAAATCCAATGACTCAAACAGACCAATCCAAAGGTATTAGAATTATAGAATATGATAAGATCATAATCTCATTAATTATATCATATTCTTCAGAGTTAATCAAACTATTATTATTCGGCAGCTAGGATAATAAAGTCAACTCAAATTCGACACAAATTCAATACCAAAAACTGTTGTTATTTGAAAAATTCTTAAATTAAAAAATGTCTACAAAAGAATCGTTATTTTCTTTATAGGCCAAAAAAAAATCTTGCAGTAACAAGCTAATGTATTATCTAATCTAACAAATAAATTAAAATGAGGTTCAATTAGGTTTTTGTTAGATCCAATTCAATCCAACACATTCTTCGTCGAATTGGATTCAGCCAATTGAGTTTTGAATTTTTTTTAATTTATTAATTTTCAAACGCTTTATTGTTAGCATTCTAACTTTTTTTTTAAATAATAAACTTGCTCTTTGTAAAATTAAAAAAAAAAAAAAGTATAACTAAAAATTAAACATCTAAATAAAAACAAATTAAAAATGAAGAAGTTTAAATGGTCAAACAATAAACATTTTTTAGTAATAATTTTGGTCAAATTACTCAACTAGTAAGAGTTTAGGTCTGCTAAAATTAAGTTAATAATTTAATTCAATTATAAAAAAATCTAACTTTATTTGTTTATACTATATTAAATTATTGATTATCTATAAATGTTTCTCCGATCCATTCAAGAGATAACAAATATACTATTAGGAGAAGAGTGAAAAAAAAAACGTATCTTTATCATATATCAATAATACAAAAAAAAATATCAAATTAAAAGTGTATTGAAGCAGAAAGCTAAACGCTTAGATGTTAGTTAAGAGAAGGAAAGGGCACTCGAGTCCCTCCTCATTGCAACTCCACTTGCTTAACCCACATGAGCTTTAAAATGAACCTCGGTTTTGAAAGAAAGATTTTTCTTTATTAATTTAAATATGTTTTTCGGGTATGAGAATTTTGATTTTATTTTAAATCCCAAATTTATACTTCTTAAATTTTTATTATAGGAAAATTGTTAAATTAAATATTTTTTACATAAAAAAAGAGCATATTTAATTTGAATTAATTAAAAAAGCTTGGTATGGTAAGAAGTTTATGATAGTTTAAGAGGGGAAATAGAAAGCGCGAAGAAGAACGCATGGTGGTGTGAGGGTGTGAGTTGAGTGGTCCCTTTGACCAGTGGTGGGCATCCACTCCAAACCAAAGCTCTTCCTTCCTGCAACTTTGCCACTCACCACTGCCACTTCATACCCATTATTGCCCTTGCTTACGTGCCATCACAATTTCACGTCTTGCCAAATACAAAACAATAATAATAACCAGTAACCACTATCATATTATCATTAATTACACAATTAATTAAAAAATAGAAAACCGACGCTTCTGATGTCTGGTGGGTCCACTAGCTTTTCCTCTTCTCCAAACTCCAATATAAACTCCTCCACCCTCTCTTCCCATTTGTTTCGCCGTTACAAACTTCCACCAATTTGAATGCCAACATGAGAGCTCCATTCAAGCACACCAAGAAGAAAAATGATCTCTTTGAATGCCTTCCCGATGATCTAGTGGTTTTCATTCTCTCCAAACTCAGCTCCACCGCTTCCTCCCCTTCCGATTTCATAAACACCGTCTTAACGTAAGTCTTCCTTCTTCTGAATCTTTACCCTTTTCTTTAAACTTCCTCTTCCAACTCCCATCTTAATGTTCCTCACGAAAAATGCTTATTTTGTTCATAAACAACAGATGCAAGAGATTAAACCGGTTAGGCCTGCACCGTCTTGTGTTATCCAAAGCTGGGTCTAAAGTGTTCTCCATAAAGCCCAGAAATTGGTCGGAAAAGACTCACACTTTCCTCAAACACTGCGTTAACGCCGGCAACGTCGACGCCTGCTACACTCTCGGAATGGTTAGTCCTTCGACATGAAATAAATTGTGAAAATCGAATATTTTATTTTAGTTTACGTGATTGTTTAATTAATTTATTTATTTGTTCGCAGATCCGATTTTACTGTCTGGAAAACCGAGGGAGCGGGCTTTCGTTGATGGCGAAGGCGGCTATGAAGCTGCATGCGCCGGCTCTGTACTCGCTGGCGGTGATACAGTTCAATGGCAGCGGCGGCTCCAAACACGACAAGGATCTACGCGCGGGCGTGGCTCTGTCGGCGCGTGCGTCGCTGCTGGGCCACATCGACGCGCTTCGGGAGTTGGGCCATTGTCTCCAGGACGGTTACGGCGTGCGGCAGAACGTTGCGGAGGGGAGGCGGATGCTGGTGCAGGCGAACGTGCGGGAGCTGGCGTATGTGCTACGCGAGGTGACTCCTTCTGCTTCTGAATCTCTCATGGTGACGTGGCGGACGCCAATGACGTGTCAGAGAGATGTCACAGCGTTGTTGAGTGACTACGGTTACAGAATTCCGGTGCCGGAAGTGCAACCGGTGAATCGTTTTTTGAGGGAGTGGTTTGAATCCGGTAAAGGAAAATTGGAGGAAGGATTGAGGTTGTGTTCCCACATTGGATGTGGCCGACCGGAAACTCGGCCGCAGGAATTTCGACGCTGTTCTGTTTGTGGAAAAGTTAATTATTGCTCACGTGGATGTCAAGCCATGGATTGGAAGTTAAAGCATAAAATGGAGTGTTCGCCCACTGAACCCTACGCCGAAGGAGATGCTGGCGTAGACCTAAATAACGAGTTTGCCATACCAAACGATGCCGTTTGAGGATGAATTTTAACCGACAAAAAAAAATAGTTTTACGTACTGCGTACATATGGGTTAATTTTTTTAATTTGTATTTTAGACAACAAATTATAAATATTATATGAATGAATGGGCAGCGATGTGTTAAGTGTTTTTTTTATTGAAAGGTGTTGGCTTTAGTAAAGTTTTTTGTTTGTTGAGAATGGGTAGATAAGTTGAGATTAGGATTTCTTAATGGTATGGTTTAGTTTAAAAGTGGAAGGTGGTGTTGTGTTATAGATTGCGAAATGAGGAATATTGATTAGGTTACTAGTTATGAGGATGCAAGGGAGATTTGGGTGGGAACTTGGTATGATTAATTAGAAATGGAATGAGTAATGGGGAAAGGGATGGGTAATATTGTGGGGAAGGGAAAGGATTGAAAAGGAATAGCATAAAGTAGAAAATCCAAAACCACATTGTCACTCCTTTCTCTCTGCTTTCTTCAGTATCTATTGAGTGGAGAGTGAGCACATCCATTAACTATTTTTGGTTCAAGTTGCGCTATCAAAAGATTATCTACGGTGCCAGTTCCCCACCAATTAAGCTACAACTTATTCATCTCCTCACTCTTTTAAAACCATTTTTCTCTACCAAAACAGTTCACTCATACGCAAGCGTTATTCACTTTTACAAATTTTTAAAACTCAAATTTTATCTGTATCCGTGTTTGCACAGAAGTTGATATAATATTTTATGGTTAGTGAAAAAGTGGTGTGTAGGTTTAAAATAGAAATGGTGGATGCACGTGGATGAGGAGCGTCGTATACGGTATCAACTACTCCTCTAGCAGCACAGTACCAGGTAGCATGATGTAGATGAATGTTGAAAAGGCGATGGTAGAGTGACATTTTCCGGAAGAGAGAGCCAACACAGCAGACAGCGGAGGTTCCATCTTGTTTACGTTATCGTTCTTGTCGCCACACCGCAGAGGACCCTTTCCTATTCAAACCCCTCATTCATCACCATTTTGACGGTTACCATTGCTCAACTTCCACATCCTTCTCTTTTCCAATTATTTAACCAATTTCCTTCTATTTTATTCTATTTATTAATAAAACCTCTATTCTATACATTTAAAACATTAATCATACTACTTTTTAAAAACTAAATCAACTTATTCACTTTTCCAAAAATATGACACGGATAAATCCTTCCTCTCACTGAAAAAATCATAAAATAAAAACAAATTTTAGATACCAAAAAAATCATAAAATAAAAACAAATTTTAGATATCAAGAATAATTAGTTGATATAGTAACTAAATTAGAAATCATTTTAAAAATTAAAAAAAATTGATTTCTAAATTGATATCTAATTAGCAACCAATGTTTTTGCTATCAAATTTAGTACCTAAATTATTGGTAGTTAAAACTTTGATAACTAATTAAATACCAATTTAAAAACTATTTAACAATAATATAAATTAATTTAAAAATCATGTTTTTAGTTTCTAAAATAGTCTATAATTTAGTCACTATAATAATTAATTATTATTTTTCTCAAAAATTGATTTCTATTTTATAATTTTTTTTAAATTCGATTATTATTTCTTTGTTTACTATTTTTTTTATCTAAATTAAATACAAGCCAACCATATTGTTATATTTTAAAAGTTACATTTTATTTAGGGGTGACAAAGTGGGACGGACCGGATCAGCATGCGGCCTATTGAAAAAAATGTAAGTGGGTTGTTTATTTCAACTCGTTGGCCTGCTTAGGTTTGCCCCGTATAACCTGCAGCCCGTGCGAGCATCCCGTGCGAGCTAAATGCAGGACGGGACAAGTTGGTCGGCATAACTCGCATAACTTTAAAATATAGATTTTTTCTACACTTTTATATTTTCTTTATCTAGCCTTATATTTAACATTATGAAAATTTTAATAATATGTTACTACACATTTCTCATAAAAATAATATTATAAGACCATTTTCTTAATTATCTAAATAAAAAAATCAAAATTTTTATTTAAAAATTATTTATTTACGAAAATATTGTCACCCCTACTTTTATTTATTCAACTTTTACCATAATACATATGAATGGAATACACTAAATAAATAATAGTCACGCGATACTGCTTTTATTATTATGTGGTTTTTTTTAGATTCCATAATTATTTTATATTTTATAGCTAATTTGATTTAAATACTCTGAGACCTTATGGTAGTCACTGGAAGAATCAGTGCAAACCCCCATAAATAAGTTTTCTATAGAACTGAAACAAGATTCTGAGTTTAATTATAATATTACAAGAGTACATATGAGTCTAAAATGGTGGTGTGTGGACAAGGATAGCCCATAGTTAGGTGGAACCTAGTTAAGTGGCTAACCATGATTAATTATATGATTAAATTAAATTAAACTGCAAATATAGTTTATTTGATGGGAATGGGGTGGAGTATCAGTCTCGTACAAAACTGGAATGAACATCATCTACTTAAGGTTATACTTATCCAATTTGCAAAATTATTATTTTTAGACTATACTAATGTGAAGATAATTTACCAGTTTAAATTATATTTGATTTGTCATGGATAGTTTGCATCTTCTAGTGAACGGGTCATGTTGATTTGACCTGAAATGACATCTTATGTACAGTAAATAAATAGTGACAAACAACATTTTTCATCCTCTAATAATATCTTTAAGAATAATAAATGGAATTTGGAACTTTTGTAAATGAAGTTGATTTTTCTACAATCTAAAATTATTTTGTATAAATTAACTTGTAAAAATTATTTCATATCTTTTTTCAAAATATTAAACTTTTATTTTCACATTTGTAAACTAATTTAAATGGTTGAAGAACTTCTACACAATCATTATAAGAGTAAAAAGAAAATAAGTGTAATTCAAATAAAATCTCAAAAAAAATTAATATAATTTCTCTGTACTTTAACAGGCGTTTTGGATTTTAAATTTATAGTTTTTAAAATTTTAATCACCTAAAATTACGCTACTTATAAGTTTTTAATAATATATATCTTAAAATTCTAGTATAATAGAAAAAGTGTACCAAAATATTCAATAAACGAAAAAAATAGAAATTCACAAATTTGGATCTTATCTATGCAAATAAATCGTGGCCGACACCCCACAAAAGATCAACGTAGATAAGAAGATAATTGATTAAAATAAGCACCAACTCAACAAAATAATTTTATAAAAAAATTAAATATATTTCATTGTGTGAAGTAGATTTCTTTTTGGTTCCCTAATTCAAAAATGATTTTTTGGATTTTTAAAATATTTTAGATCTTTTATCTTCTTTTAACCTCAAAACAAATTTTATTAAAATAGTTGCAGTGTAGAAGATATACTCATAGTGGTCTAACCAGAAACAGATGCAATAAGTACCAAAACTTAAATCATTCCTCCCAAATTATTCATATCTATACTACATTTAGGTACATTTTGACTTTTTTTTATATTATAACCACTATTAGAGAAACTCATACTTGTAAAGACTACTTGATAATGATCTAAGCTCCTCAACAGCAGAAACAAAGACAGAAAATAAAGAAACAAAACAACAAACAACAACTATATATACTAGCAATCAAACTTCAGTACAGATTCTCTTTAGAAAATTTCAGCCCCATTTGAAGAGCAAGATCTCTGCACTTCACCATGAACTCCATTTCATCATATAAACAACTTTCATCTCACAAATTGTTCAAGGACTCTCTTCTTATAAGACGGAATATCCCCTATCAAACTCTTTGATCTCTCTGTCCTTTGATACTCTAGCTCAGTCTATTCACTCATATAGCGTGGGGTATAATAAATACACTCTGACGTTCAAGTTAATTCTAGTTATACTCGGATTTACAAGTTTAAGATTAAAACAAACATAACCTTGAAGGTCTCCTCCTATTTATAATTGTCTAATGGGTTTTTCTCTGTAAAAGGATTAACGCAGGCTCAATACTTGCTTAATCCTCCTATAGTGCATAATTAGGTTTTACTTCCTAATTAGGAGGCTTAATAGTGTCTTATTTGGTCAAGAAGTCAAATAGTCCAGTATGTAGTTAGTGGTCTCTCGATTTACCGAAACCTGGCAATATAAACTCTAAATCTACATATTTGTTTGTCATATAGAGCCTAACTCCTAGTTCTAAATTTGAGGATCATATTACAAAAGCCACTTGAAAGAATTCAATCTTCATCTCGAGTTCATCCTCAATGAGGGACATTGCACAATCCATCTCAACATTTTCAAAGCAACTTTTGTTTCTAAATTCCCAACTCATAAATTGTCTACTAAAGTTTGCAACTAAGTAGATTTGTTATTGACATCTAGCTCTTATTTATTGATTGCAAACATATACCTATATTTGAGGACCACATTGCAAAAGGACACTTGGGAAGGATTTATTCTTCAACCTCAACCATGACCAAACCATAACTTATTTCTTGCATTACACTTTCTTAATAATGAAATGACTCATTTCTAAAAAGCATTCCATTTTCTTATCCAAATACACCAGCATATAAGACCCATATGACATAACATATTTCGTCCTTTCGTTGCTTGCCAAAGCCATAATGCCAGAAGTTCTCAACTGTACATAAACCTTTATGCACTACAAAAAAGAAATGTGTACAAAAGTTTCTTCATAAAACCCACATAGAGGTACATAAGATCTTCTATGTGTGACAAAATATTTCTCTTCCTCAAATTTTCTTTTGTTGGTAATCTATGAGGTTTGAGGAGTCTCTTATGAGCTAATGATCGACTACACTAACACACTTCCATATAAAAGTTTCATAGACTCAAAGATCTCTGTTATATCAACCACACAATTAACTATTTCTAACTTTCCACTCCACAATAAACCATATCAACTATTAAGCCTTCATGTCCACCCCAAACCCATTGCAAGACAAATGAACTATATAAAATTCTATTTTGGTTGAATTTGAACCAACCACCTTACACATATCCACCAAACTTTTGAAAAAACAACACATGGAGTTAATAAATGCAGAAAATTTAAGATGCATTTTACAACCAACACCTCTCTTATCATCTCCATTCAATCTCCAAACAAAACCAACCATTTTCAATGAAACTAGTTTACTTCAAACTTTTTCCCAATCAAAACATGCCCCTCAATTTCACCCTATTTCAAGACCACCAACATGTTATATCAAACACCACCTCCAACTGTCTTTATTAGAAGCTACCAAAGATCACTGCACTACCATGACTTCCAACCTTCTTACCAATTCCAATTCCCACCAAATCAAATCTCTATTCTACCACCAATTCCACTTCCTTTTCTCTCCTCCCAATCCCTAACATCTGACTTATTAGGACTTGCCCCAATTGGCAATACTTCATAGGCAAAATACCCCAACTTGCAATATAAAATCATAGTCCCAACCATGCACCATCCACATTCATTAGCAAGCTCTTTGTGAAGATAAACTTTTAGCCAAAAATTACCTTATGAAATACCATCTTGATAATTAGAGTGTTATATTGTAAATGAGATATTTTTGTACTCTTCAAATTTGGTTCATAACACTCGAGTTAAAATTGCCTTACATGACTATTTATTTTGACTTTACATCTTTACCCTAAAGTAATCTTTTCAAAATATTTATTCTAATTGTATTCAGGTAAACTAATATTTAGATAAAACAATTCAAAATAACTTTTCTAAAAAAAAATTAAAAATACATTTAAGTAATAAGAACAATTATTAATTTCTTTAGAATGATTACAAAGTTAAATTAGTTAGCAAAAACATCTATTTTTGTTTATTACTTCTTCTATTAGTATCACATAAATTATCCTAATTCTTTTGTGAAATTATAATATGTTGATTAGGATAGGTTGTCCTGTCGTGATATGTGTTTTTTTATATTTTTTTTATTTTGTACTAATAAGGATGGTAAATATGTATGTAAACCTTTATACACAGTAAAAAAATACTTAAATAAAAATTAATTTTAAAGATAAAAAGTAATTATTTAGTATATTAATTAAATTAAATATTATTTTAAATTTTTAAAAAATATTAATATTTAAAATAATTTTATTATTAATAAATAATTTTTAAATTTGTATTTAATTAGTTTCCTAAAATTTTAACTAATAATTATAGAATATAAATCATTAGATATTATTTATTAATATTAAAAATTACTTAAATATTATTAGTTGTTTAGTATTTAAAATAATATCTAATTCAGTTAATTTATTAAATAATTTTTTTCTAAAAATAATTTATTTAATTATTTTGTTACAATGATAATTTAGTTGAAGATCGGAAATTCTTACATGTGGAAAGGGTTCAAAGTACTATTTTCCTCCCCATTTGTCACAAGATGATACTGCACTGGTTCTATAGATCATAAGTCTCCAATAAGAAACATTTGTGTTGATAGTTTCTATTATTGGCTTTTGTACTGAGAGATTCCATAACTTTTCTTGCCATTTATCTTTTCAGAGGGAAACATGTTCTTTTTGAGGCACACTTACATAATTAATCTGAAATTAAGTAAATGGAAATATATTCTTCTTAGTGGAAAAAAACTACAGTTTTCAAGTTTACTTCTGGCCTAATAATCTATTTCTTTAAATAAAAAACTGGATCATAAACTTTATTTGAACTAGGGATAAAAGTAAAATAAAAATTATTTGAATAAAACATGTTTATCCTAATTGATGAAGGTATTCATATTAGATATTTAATTATTCCATTGTATGTTGAAGCTTTGCCTAGAGTTCATGGATTCCCAAGTAAATTATAGTAATTCTTATGAATTATTAATAATATTATTATTATTGTTATGTTAAACAATATTAAAAACAATGCATCGAGTTTAAATTGAATCATTTTAATAAAACTAAAAATTAAAAATTACATTGATTAAAAAAAGAAACGACATTAAGTAATTATAATTTTTTTGACTAAAAACTGATAGCCATGATACGTGACTTGTTCCACATTATATATTCAGAAAGTTAAGTAAGTTAGTTTTAAAGATCTTTAATAGATAAAATTGTAGAACTATAAAACTAAAAGTAGTTTTTATTCTCAGTATATAGTGATTATTTTTACGAGAGAAAAAAAAAACAAAAAACAGAGTGAGTCCAGAAGGCAAGATAGTGTGACAGTGGGAAAGAAGAGGAAGCGTTGTCGTTTTAGTTTTAGCGTAAAACGCTAAACCCTTTGAGCCTGATGTCGACCTCCGAGGACCCAAATGTAACAACGGCACAAGAACCAGAGCTAGAGCCAGAAGCAGAAGCAGAAGCAGAAGCAGAGGCAGAGGCAGAGCTAGAACAAGAACAGGAGCAGCAATCGGAAGAATGGGAGACGATGGCTCGAGCGTGGCTCTGTTCCTTCCCGGAGGCCAAGGAAGTGAGCATGGCCGAAGTGGAAGCGTGGATCGACTCCAACCTCGCATCTCTCCCCGAAGGCCTCCGTTCCATGCCTCGCCCTGATCTCTCCAACCGACTCATCTCCTTCCAGAATTGCATCAGACTCCCCAACCAGGTTCTAACCAATTCCACTTTTCCTTCAGATCTCGCTTCCTTTAATCGCACGCGCCACTTCTTCTGTTCTCCCTCTGAATTTGTTACGGATTTTGGTCTTTCAGGAACGGGAAGCGAGTCAGCTTGATCTTCCGCACGCGCGGTTTCAGCGCACTGACCAGTGGATTCCGGTGTATTCGTGGCTGGAGACTTTGGATAAGGAGGAGGTGGTTAAGTCCAAGGAGATTTCTGACTGGCTAACGGAGAACCCTAAGGTCCAAGAACAGTTGTGCTCTCGGCATTCTCGATACCATTTGATGCACTACATTAAGAAATGCCATCTCAAGATATTAAAGAGAAGGGATAAGAAGAAGGTATCCAATTCCTTCCATGTTCATTTTATCACATTGTGGTTATCTGGTGCTCTTTTGATCCTTTGCATCCGCGTTTCCCTTTAACGAAAGCTCTAAAACCTAATTATCTGTATCATGGAATTGAAGATGGTTTTAATGTTTATCATGTGTGAAATTTTTGTTCAGTGTTGACTTCGTATGTTTGTTTACTTCACAGGGTGTAGAACAGCCTGACAAAGACTCGCCGTTGAAGGTTCAGAAAGATGTGGTGATGAAACACCCAGCTCCCCTTCCAAGTATGCTTTATTCATCTTACCTCTAAATTGTCTATGCTTTAGGCGGTGGAATCTTTGTTTCTTTTGGAAACTTGTTTGTGGGAAAAATTATTAGATTGCTTTCAAATAAATGCAAGTGTAAATCCTCGTGGTAATCAATTTAATTTTGTGCACGTGTAACATAAAAGTCAATAGTATGCTATGCTGACAATTGTGGGATAATGGAGCAAAGCAGCCCAGGTTTGCTACTGGACTCAAATAGCGGAGCCGTTTCAAATAGTGGCCGCAATAGTTGTTTTTTCACGTGCTATAGCCCTGATACTGTGATATAGGCTTAAAAAACTATTTTTTGATCTGTTTATTTTTTTGGGTAAAAAAATCCACACAAAACTTACCTCTGTTTGAACCTCTATTCCTTCTTTGGTTCATACTTTATAGAACTCTTTGTTTTCTCCCGTGTTCTGTTTTTTCTTCTTCCTTTAGACTTTCATAGTTCAAATTCTACTATTTCCCCCCCTAATTTATTATGTTCTTTTTCTATTAATTTCATTAATATCTTCCACTTTTGACTTCATTAATATGTTCTTATTTCTCCTACATTGATGGGGATTGTGTTTGTAAAGTGTGATTTATTGTTCATCATAAATTCCTTTAAATTCAGGATTATTTTTTTTTACTTTTTTATTATGTGTAGTATAAATTATTTAATTTGCATCATTATAATATTTAAAGTATCGCTCCTCCTGCTTCCAGCTATCCTGCTAGCGTTTTCAGAGTTAGCCGTCATGCTCAGCTATTTGAGATTGATAACTTTGACGTGTGATAAATTTTTTCTGTTTTCAATATATTGTGGATTGAGCTACTGTGTAGGGTACAATTTCCATGTTTTTTTCATTTTCCTGTAGCCTTTTACAGGCTTTTGTGTCAGTTTATGTCTGGAAAGTGTTGTGGGAAACCACTCTTAGTTGTCTGAGGAGGGAAATTGGGTGGGTTAGTAGATTATTCATGTTGTTTGATTCTGTTTATGCTCTTATATTTTTGGTCTATCTCCATATCCTTCTCTGCTGACTGGACTAGTGAAAATAAATACTGTAGGTTTGTTTTACAAGGTTTGTGAGATTATATTACCCAGAAATGACATTTTCTGAAATGTTTTTCAAAATTCAGATCATGGTAGAAGTATGTCATAGAAACTAGTGAGCGGTTGTTAATCGTTCGGTTGTAAGGTTACTTCCATCCTCGTTTCCCTTGCAATGAGAATGCAGCATCTCTTATCATCTAATTAACAATACTATCCCTGGAAATGCAGAATGTCCTAGGATATCGTTCAAAAGATGTTATGACAAAAATGGGAATATCATATTTCAAAATTCTTTTTTTCCAAGAATAACTTAAATGATCATTTATCAGAAACAGCCCAACTTTTTCATTGGAATCTGGAGTTTAGTTCTCTTTACCAATTTCATAACCCCTCCCCGTATATTTGTTATTTCTACTATTATACTTTCAGAACTGCACAAATTGTATTCAAATGCTGCACTCTAGAAAGTTCCTATTTAATTTCTTTGTTCTTTAATTTTTTTATTTCCATTTCTATTCTGGCTCGTTTTTCATATTTTGAACAATATATCTCTAATTCTGCAAAATGTCAGACTGTAAAAAGATTGTGTAATTTGAATCGTGCATGTGTTCTATGAATTATTCTATAATGCTTTTTATTTATTTATACTTGTGTTATAGGTATTGATCTTTGCTCCAAATTTTCCAGGTAGTTCTGTAAGTAACCTGCCCAAAGATAGTGATTTATACTTGGCCAAAAAGAATGAAGCCTATCGTAAATATGAGATGTAAGTGAACTAGCAGATTTTCTTGGTATGGCTACGTAGGTATTACCAGTTTATCAAACTCCAGTTTTCCTCACATTAATTTTGTTTCAGTTTAGTGGAGTTGGAGAAGCTACTTTCCCCCACATTCTCAAAGCAACCTAGCATATAGATCATGAGTGTATGGTGTCTGCAGATTGTCATTCACTGTGCAATGCTGTCGCTCCTAATTATTTAACTTGGTAGGTGCCTATTCTCTTTACCTGGAATGGTAGATCATAGTTGTTAACCTATGTAAAAAGTAGTGCAGAAGAAATATTTTTATCATCATCTGACCATTATATCAACTTCAGAAATGAGGAATCTGAACTGGTCTAAAGTTTCCCAACATTAGCAATTAGAGATTTTTGTGAGCTCCTGTGAAGTGATGAATACTTGACAGTAGTTAGGGTTATTCTTGGTCAATCAATATAAATTATTACACGAATTATTTTAACCATTGCTCCAATTGCTTGTCGTAAAAATTCAAAATTTGTACTGCATACATAATGTTAATCATCCCAACCCTCGACTCATAATGGAAACAAACCACTTGTTTAACATGCTTCCAATACTTATAACTGTAAATCAATGACCCAATTCAACTTTTGATAGTTATGAAACAAATTTGTAAATTTAACCCAATAAATTTTCACGGCATAGTTTTGTTATTTATTTTAAACTCCTTAACCCTGTCTTAACATAATTCCGAGGATAATTCTGGATATATGGTTAAACTTGGCAATGCCGCCTATGCTTTTTTTGTGGCCGATGCTTGTTATCATCCTTTGCAACAAATTGAAGTATCAACTATTACCTGTGAACTATGTGTCTTTCATAGTTTCTGCAATGGGTCCTTTTGCAGACATGTATTAAACAGGGGCAAATGTATATTGAACTCCCGGAAGTCATCAATTGTAGAACTAGTCCTTAGGACATGTTTATTTTGGAACACGAAGGTTGAAAAAACGGTGCTGTTAATTTTTCATTGTGTATATTATGCTTTATGCAGAGGAAAAAATTACAGTAAAATGACTATGAAAAGCCATCTTTATGCAGGCCAGCTCCAAAGAAGAGGTTTGCAGAACTAGCAAAGAGTGGATTTCATACTATTTTGGTGCACTAAGTGGTTTGTTGTATATTGCAATGTGTAAGAGAGTGCATTCCGGTGGTTAGTGGTTATAGGCAGATGAAAAATATTTCTACCTGCACGCCATCTCTCTATAAAGGCGTCTAACAATCCTTTGTATGTTGTGCATAACTTGCACTAACATGACTAGTTAAGCTTGACAATACCGCTATAGTTTATATGCAACCATGAGAGCACTCATTTTATTCATTTTTCTCCTATGAAAAATCAATTTCAACTCATCACAATCATCACAATCCTACAATAACCAACCAAAATAATATTAAATTTCTAGTTTACAAAAAAGTTACCTTCACGTATCATATTTCAATATCACATCATTCCATAGTTGCCTCATCATATGGTTCTCATGACTTCCCAACAATAATCAATCCATTGGCCTTTTAGGATGCACTTCATCCTCCAGATCGGGTTGGGATTCAACCTCCACATTTTGGGCTTCTTCAGATTAATCTTCAGACTGTCTCTTCCTGCACCTCTATATCTTCTTCTGGCACCTCCATATCTTCTTGTACATCCATATACAACATGAAAATACATTTTTATCCTTCTTGTGCCATTCCCATAGAATAACTTCTGGATTATGTAATCTGGAAACGCATTTGAAAAAAGACTTTTGGATTACATAATCTGGAAGCTAAAAAAAACTTTCGGATTATATAATCTAAAAAGTAATCATGCATATGAAAAAAAGGTTTCTGGATTATATAATCCGGAAACTAATTATAAATTTAAAAAATGACTTCTGGATTATGGATTATGTAATCCAGAATATTATGAATGGACATTTTTGGAAATACGAAAATATATAGAGGTGAGAGAAGAAGGTATGGAGGTGCAGGAAGAAGCAGCCTAATCTTTAATGTGGTCATGTTTATAACATGTCATCTTCTAACTAATGTTATCGGTCGTACACGATTTCCATGTACACTTCATTCCCTAGTTTTCACCTTTTTGATTTGCACATGCATCGTTACAATTAATACAAAACACTTTATTACACACTAAATCAAGCACTCATTCAAGAAAAAACATTGGAAAAATAAAACCATGTTTCGAATAGACTTTCCAAAACTATTTTCCATAATTCCAAATCCAGAAGCCTATCTTAGAAAGTCCATTCCTGAAACATGTTTCGGAATTCCATTTCTTGAATTCAATTTGCCCTGCACTCTCAATGCCTTCCGGATATATGATTCTGCAAAAATTCTGAATTAAAGATTTTGGAAGTAAAAATAAAACAAAACTTAATTCATCTTCGACAAACAGCGACTCCAAACCTTACCACTAACCATCAGAATGCATTCTTACACACTGGAATATACAACAAAGGGAGGCACTGCTACGCTAGGGTTTATTTAAAACCTCCTAAGATGATTTTCGTCATTTCAAGTTTATGATGGGATCCCCAATGTTTTTCCTATATTTATTTCATATTTTGTTTATCAGGCCTAACAAAAAATATGTCTCATAAGAAACATGTGTATGTAAAGAACTCGTCTAAGAAACAATTTTACTATAAGTAATACGCAACCAAAATGTGTTCCTTTTGTGTTAGAAAGTTGTATACCTCTTATCAAAGTTGAGGTGGAACTCTTTGAGATGTAAGTTGAGATTTTAATTGAAGGTTTGTTGAACTTTGTGAATAAAGTATTGAAGGGAGATCTATCTCTTGAAGATTTTTTTACGCTCAAGCTCAAGTTAGTTAGAACTTATACCTTAGATAAACATAATAATAATTTAGTGAATGAGATTGAAAGCGAAGAATAAAGCTATATTTATAATTTTTTAGATTTAAATTAATATTGTGTTAAATATATTTTTCTTTCATGTACTAAGCATCACTTTCAATAAGTATCCATTAATTAGTTTGCCGCCAAAACGCAAGAATATACAGAACTATTTTAGAGAATATAAAAAATGACAAATCTTAATTAATTTATCAAAAATGATATCTAAATTGTACGGAGTAGACATAAAAAGGCTAGTCAAGTAGTCTAAGATATTTGGGTAAAATAGAGTAGTTATTTAGGTTTTGTAGTGTAGGATGGGATTGTAAATAGTTACAAGAGTCTTACTAGGGTTTAAAATTGGGCTGATCCAAACTCAATAGAAACCCTAGGTTGGTAATGGGAGAAGGTAGGTGCACATATTAATGAAAACAAGTTTATTTACCATCACTAAATAATTTAAATGCTCAAACTTATGGTTATTTACATAATTTTGAATATACAAGTGTGACACTAAGATAACCCGTGATCACATCCCACCAGTTACATCTCAAATATTCACATCAACAAATAAAAACACAACTAAATTATAACAAACTAATTACTGTAAATTTCATTTTAAAAACTAATTTGTGTAATATTAAGTTAGATTTAGATTAACCTTTTTGAAGATAATATTATAATTTAGAGTAACAAAATTTATGGGATATATTATATCATTTTCTAACGATATGTTATTAGATTATATATAAGTATTTAGTCACTCATTTAGTTCTCCGTATAAAAAAATATGTCAAAGATACTATATTAATTATAAATATTATAAAAGATCTAACTAGTTTTCAAGTCTTTAATAAATTTAGGTATTTTTAATTGAAGTTTTATTAAAAATTGACATGTTAAGTATTTAAAATTATTATATTTTTCAATTGAATTTTTTTTTCTCTCATTGATATTGTTATCTTACTTCATTATCTTTCTTGCTTAATGTGAGATTGTGTGGTTATTAAAAAATGATATTATGACCATAAATAATTTTTATTGTTTTAATAAAAGAAACATGTTGGATAATCAAATCGTCATATTCTCTTATGACTTTCATGTCATCACGTATAACAATCAAATAATTATCTATCGTCCGATGACAACAACGTCATTCTTTTGTTAACCAATATATTTTCAATAAAATTAATAAAAATTATTTATTGTTTTATATTAACCATAATATTATTTTATATTAATCACAAACTCATATCTCTTAACACGATGAGACAATTAAGCAAAATAAGAATGATGTCACTCACTCAATTAATAAAAAAAAATTACTCAAGTTGGAAATATAGAAAAATTACTCAGCTGAAAATACAGAAAAATTAGAGTACTAAATAGATAAAAAAAATTAATAGAAACTCAATTAAGAAATATTCAAATTTATAAAAAATTAAAACTGAATTAAATCATAATAATATTATAATTACACTTAAAAACTCATTAAATAGCAACCAAATTTAGAGATCAACAATAATTAATCACTATATTACTAAATTATATACTATTTTAGAGACTAAAAAATTATTTATATCTAAAGTGGTTTTTATGATTAATAAAAATTTATAAAATGATTTATAAATTGATATCTAAATTAATTATCAAGATTTTAATTACTAATAGCTTAAATTCAGAGTTAGTCTCCAGAAGATTAATAGAGACTAATTTAGAATATAAAATAGTAAGTAGGTAAAACTTTGGGAGACAACTAATGGTTTAATATCAATTTAAAAACTATTTTATAAATTTTTATTAATAGTATAAATTATTTTAGATACCAATAATTCTTTTTAAATTTATAAAATAATATCTAATAATATCTAATTTAGACGAATAGTAACTAATTATTTTGATTTCTAAAATTAATTTTTATTTAATAATTTTTTTTAATGATATATAAATAATTATAAACTTTACTTGTAGTTATTTTATATTAAACTATATAAAGTTTTATTTTTTTTATTTCTAAATGTTGAATTATTTCAATTTCCTTGTGTCACGGGTTACAAAACCTGCTCTAATCAATTCTTAATTTTCTCTCTTTCCTCAATTATCAGTCTTTAAACGTGTGAGGCACAATTATGTTTTAGATTAGAATACAGAACAGTGCTACTGGGAAAGGAAATTTTATACCAAAATGCTATCAAGACCTATGAAGCTTAGACACTTCTTTTAAATTGCGTGTCATAGACACCGACACTCATATGAGACTTGTAGGACATGCATATGTTAAGTGTTTAATTCAAAAATTATTTGTTGGATTTCTTATAATTCTAGTACGGTTCTAATACAATTTAAAAAAAAATATATTAATTTTCTAAAAACTCATAAATTTTTATTATAATTATAAAAATAAGAAACAAATTCTTTTGAACCAGTCATTAAAAATATCTTTCTGCTTCAAAAAATAATCTGAAACAACTTATGCACATAAATCTTTATTGTCAATTTATATAATTCATAATTATATAATATATAATTATTTTAGATACTATACGTATTTTCGTTTCAGTATTCATCTCATATTTGTATCAGACGAAGACGAAGACTAAACAAGTAACCACTAAAATCAAGTTTCCTTATTATAAATTTACCACGAAGAAAGTGAAGTGCATTGCATTATTTTAGCCTACACTAAGGTTTTTATTATAACATATTAACATAATACTATTTTTAATTAAATACCAATTTATTGATAATGTTTTAAAAGATTTAATATGGACATCCAATCCTTAAGTGTTAAAACATTAAGAACAATATTTTTAAAAGCATATTTTAAATATAAAAATCAAATTGCAATTTTTTAAAAAACAATTATGACAATTTTAAATTGAAACGTGCATTTTAAATTAAAATACCCGTTTCATTGTCCCATGTTAATTAATTCGTGATTAAAACAAATAGGCTGGAATATATAACTTATTTTAAAAAAAAGCCTTATATTATCTACAAAAATACTTTTTTTCTCTCCATAAAAATTTAGCTCCTTAATTTTTTATATTAGAGTAATATATATCATCGACTATTAGCAGAGTTATCAAATGATCTGATTCGACTAAAATATTTATTTTAAAGTGATCTAATTCATTTTCCAAATAGGTTGTAATTTTTTTTTCTAGTTCGACTCTATTTTGGGTCAAGGAATCATTTTTACTCATTTTTATTTTTTTCAAATAACAAAATAAAAAATCAAATATATTTTAAATTTTAAGTTATATTATCAAATTTTAATTTTAGATATAATTATGTGGTATAAAAATATAAATTCCTTAATATGTGTCCTACAAAAATAATATTATTCTTATTTTTTAAATATAAAAATTATTTTATAAAATGAATAGGCTTGGCATAAATTTATTTAAGCTAACAGATTAAACAAACCAGATAAAAAAAAACATCAAATTCACTTTAGGTAATAATTTTCTTAGTCTGTAATTTATTTTATGAAAAATTTAAATCGGTTTATTAGATTGAGTCTATTTTGATGTATACAAATAATTACGCATAAAAAGGAAGATTACAAGTTTTGGGCCTAGAAGTCAAAATAAAAGTAATGACATCATACAATAAATACTCTAACAAAATAAACTTGACTACTAATTTATTGTAACTTGTTTTCTTATTATGAATTTTAATTTTTCTATTGAAAATAAATTCGAAGGGTGAAGATTGGGTATTTTTCAGGGAGCGAGCTTTCAGTTGGTTTTCAATAAAAATGAGAAATTCACTTGGAAAAGACTCTCTTAATGTTTAAGTCAGTAGAAGTACAAATGTGATGATAAGTTCTTAACGGTATAAGAGTTAAGAGTATAAAATAAAATAAATTGTACTCCCTCCCTGAAAAGTAGGTATTTTTATAGATTTCTTAGGTAGCAACGCTTGGGTTGTCCATATGATTGTTATTTATTACTTCATAAATAGTCGATCATCAGTAAAGACTTATTAAATAGGTCATTTTATTCAAAATTGCCATTAATGACAATGAAGACTCAATTAGGGGATGTATCACCTGAGCTCTTTGACATTTCCAATCTTAAGGCAGGTAGGTACACAAGTCCCCCCAGCTCAGAAGTCGATGTGATAATTTGGTGATGAGAAACCAAAGGATGAACGAGTTATTGAGCATTCAGATTCATGTCCTAATGTGCCTGGTGATGGTTGGGAGAGGTGGTTTGGTTTTAACAAGCCGAGTAGGTTGTTCCGCCTATATTATTTATTTTTGAAATAATAATAATAGATATGTATAGGAGTTTTCTTTTCGTGACAACGCATCATTGTCGTGGCAGTTAACATCACATCTCCTTAATTTGACACGAGTATTCCTCTTCTCAAATCATTTATTGACGTCTTTTGAATAGACATTTTTGGCGCTTTTATAGTTTTCACTTTCTCTTTTGTTGTTTTCATTTCTTCTTCGTAGCACTTCCCATGTAACCATCTTTTTTCACACAGTTTCTTCCTCTGTAAGGTCTTTGCTTTTCGCATTAGATACATTCTCATGGCCTCTTCATTTATACCTTATGCTTCCTCTGATAGTTCCCTTTCGTCCCCTCATAACCAGAACCCCTTATATAGTGAGTCTTTGTCGATTCAGACTTTGTCTAACCGCTTGGAGGGAGTCTTTGCCTTGTAAATCATCCTTCAACTTCTATTGTTCTAAGGGATTGTGGGGAAGGGAGGCAGACCAAACAAGGTGCGATTTCCAATGAGGTTTTTAAGAAACACAAGGATATATTTACTCCCATACCCTATGAAAATTACCTCTAGGTTTCTGGTGAGGTACATGTGTATCCCTCGGAGTTTACCTCTCTTTGTCTTGTGGAAAAGCTAGTTAGTGTTCATAGTTTTTCTACCGATAGGATGAAGAAGTACGCTAAGAAAAAAGCTTGCAATGCAGAGGATAGGGTTTATCTGAGTCTTACCTGAGATGGTTTGAGCTTTACTTATGTTTGTGTTTCCATTAACCTCCTTCGAAGGTTGGATGCTAACCATGATGAACATAGCCTCAATCCAACTTCACCCTAACAGTTGGGCATTTTTTAAGTCATTTCAACTGCTTTGTGAATATTTGCACATACAACCTATTGTGAATAAGTTTATGTACTTTTATGAGTTAAATCAAAACCCCGAGGTCGATGGGTGTCTTTGAATGGTGCCTAACTCGGTTCTCTCTTCACCATCTACTCCTCCTTCAAAGGTTTCAAGACCCTAGGAGGAGGATCTTTTACCACATTGATGGTTTTGTTAAATTTCCTTTATATTGGCAAAAACTCTACAAGTTTAAGTTCAAAGTTGAACACCTTCTTAATGAGTAGTAGAAGTCGGACATCTCTGTCCTTAAGGGTTTTCCCCGACCTATCAATAGTCGAGGTCTTCTAAAGATGCCTTTGGTTAAGGACCCTATTGCCTCTTCCAAGGGTAAGACCCGAGTCTTAAGATTTTTTTCATGCCTTCTATCCATGCTTTCTGACTTTGATTTTCTGCATGCAAAACTCATGGGTTAAGGGTTTTAACTTCAAGGCGCTTCGATCCGAGAAAGGTGTTCCTTCTCTAGGTAAAGGGGTGTTATCCGATTTCAACCCTTCTAAAAGGACCAAAGTAGTCGCCAAGGGTATCTCCTAATAGGTTCTGGGATTCCCTGCGAGGTTGACTCATCCGTGCAACTTGGTAATGATACTAAAGTGATACAACCCAAATAGCTAAGCAGATGACCAAAGACAAAAGAAACACTTCACACTTTGATCAGTCATCTTAGCATTCAAGACAAGGCTCCACCAAATGCCAGAAGGACCTCAACAGAAGAAAGATTGAGCATAAACCAAAGCATCATATGTTCTTTCTTTTGGTCTTCTTACAAGACAAATTTTTGTAAATAAATTAGACTCGCTTTAAGCTAGAATAGGTTTACATAATAATGAATTAATACTAATTCTAATAATAACATGTGGACTACTAAAATTTCAAAGTTAGAAGTATTAGAAAAAAATTGAGAAGTGGTCAATAAGTCCCAATCAGATCAAATATCATCATGATGATAAATTTAAAGTAATAGTGTTTTGAAGTGTAAGACAGGAAATCTGGCAAATAACCTGACATAGGTGTAGTGAATTCAACTTTAAATTTATAATAGACTGTACAATTCATATGCTACAAGGATAACTTGATCAAATGCAATGACAGGCTACCAGTATCAAATGAACCAGACACAAGATGATAACTTTATTGCGTATGCACAACTCCTTCCATCTGGGCAGAAGAAATCTCGTTTACAGATCACAGCTTAGGTATGGTTATCATAACCCTGTATCTCGGCACGTTGGTACCTGTCAATCTTCTGAATCCTCTATAAATTATTCAAGCTTTCACAGAAACAAGATTCCTTGTGAACCAAAAATTTAACGTGACATTGCACTCAGGATAAAAAACTGATGCAATCTATAGTGCATTCATTCCCAATCAACCATCCATCTCAACATCACAAGCTTTGCTTTCTTGATCAACTGGTGAGCTGACAGATTCCAACAAAACATCCATTTTTAAGGGGGAGTGTCGAATACTGTATTGGAACATAACCTGAAAGTGTAAAATTGCAGCATTGTTGTAAGCAGAACCTCCAAAATCAGATTGACAAGCAAAATAAGCAAATCAATTAGATAAAATTGTTCAACTCCTGCATTTCCAAGCTGAGCATTTACGGGTCAGTCTCAAACGAATATTAGAAAAAAGTCACAAGCAACAAAAAAAATCAATTTCATAAATTCTTCTCTCAGGAAACTGACATTTTCTTTTGCCAAGAATTGAGAAAACCTACAAAAATTTCTAGCTAAACTACCACTATGCAGTACTAAACAGATTCTGTAATCCATAACATAAATTAAAGGAAATGGGTTCAGTGTGTGTGTGGTTGGAAAGAAATGCTAATACTACTACTGGTCAAGTGACACTTTTGGAGTTCATTGGGGATAGAATTGTTTGCCTGCCTATCTTTCTTGTGGTATTCAGCTAAAGGTCTTTTCAGGAAGAATGTCTTGGATTAGTTTTTGAAGATACCTTATCCTCTTGAATTTGCATCTCTTTTCTTTCTTAATAAATTCTTTCTTTATAAAAAAAAAAAAAAGGAATCATCGCAAGTAACAAGCGGTTGAAGAAATTATAAACTTTTTGACAGATCATAGCAATAACAGAATAATCGCAAGGCACTATGTAAAATAGAACAAAAATGAGAAGAGGAAAAGAGAGGATAAACCTTAACATAGTTAAACCTGTGAATAATTTACCACTCATAAAGCATCTAAACTAGACACATTAATATTTTTACAAGGGAAATATCCAACAACACTAACACTTTGTTTGGATAGAATGATGGAATGTGAATAAATGGAAAAGGAAATAAAGAAAAGATATAAATGAAAAAGGAGATTATTTGAAGTGAAAGAGTGGAAATAAGTGAAAAGTGATGATTTTTTATTAGTCATAATTTTATTTATAACTGTTTATTATTAGTAATTATCTATTATTATAATAAAAAAACGAAGAAAAAATCTCATAATTGATGATGTAAACAAATAATACTAATCAATTATGTCTTCACCATAATCAATTATGTCACCTCTTAACCTATAAGTTAGAAGTCAACCTGGCTTTCTATTCAAATCTCACCAATACAACAAATAAACTTTGCACCATGGGACCCACATAAAAATCAGCTCAAAACAACGTACATCACCAGAAACAAACACTCAACTATCGCACATCAGCGCCTCTTAATCGTCAGCAACAAATGAGAAAAAACAAAAGCATAAAGGTATAAATATAAGACCCTTAAACTGAATCCTCAAATAACCAAAAACCCAAATCCTTGAATTTTTGTTAGTCATAATTAAGCACTAATTATTAGAGTGAAGGCAGTAGGTAGAATCTAACCAAAAATCAAATGGTATATCTATTCTTATTATAATTATATTAAACCAAACTACTAATTTATTCCTCCAAAGATTGTGACATTAAATAAGTCTTCCAAAGATTAGAAGTGACATCACCACAGTTCTTCTGTCAAGCAAACTACTGTACATCGTAATAAAGTTAAATTTGACTTGACTACTAATCTTTTGAAGACATATTAATGTTAAAAACTTCAAATTGATGTCAATTAAATCTTTGGACAACTAAATTGGTAGGTAAGTAAATTATATTCCCTTAAAATTGTTTCCTAACATTGTCACATTTTTCACATTCATTTATAATCCATCCAGAGTAAAATTTTAGTCCTTAAATGAAAGGAAAAATTGCAAAAACTTTGGCGTTGTGCTGAAATATTTCCTTACAACCTTAGAGAAACTATCAGCAGAACCACGAGCTCGGTTGGCCTTGCCAAGATAATGTAGATCAGCTTTCTCAAGCTTCCCATCCATCAAAATCAATCCTCCCTCCCCAATTGAAAACCGTATAAAGCATCCTGAATGCAGCCCTGACTGCAAAATTGAAGTTAAATACCAGTTATTTAGTAAACACTAAACAATAAATTAAAAAGTGAGTGTCATGCCTAAATTTCGAGCTTTTTTATTTATAATTTTCATGACTCGAACTCTAACATACTATCCCATCCAGAATTAATATTTCACAGTCAATCACTTGTATCACTTAAGTGGTGTAAAAAAAATCTAATTTCAGGGACTGATGTAAGATTATGAAGTGGCAGATAGTGTCAATTGTTTGAGCCACATAAGTCATAACTAGATTATGCAAGAGATGCCAATTTTAGAGTCATATAGAAACCTCTTTGAAACAAACCTGTTGTATAAAGCTTCCATCTAAACAGCCAAATACGACAGGAGGATCATCCGAAGTGGTCAGTTGTCCATCTTCTTGAAGCTCCAAAACCACCTGTTTGTAAAGGCAGGTAAACTGATTAAGCAATATGATAAATATCACATATGTCAACTACGACGTATCTTTAATGCTCAAGTAAATGGATAACATGCATTTAAAAAATATTATATTTTAGACCTGCTATACATAAAGAGTCTTTAAATAACTTATTACAAAAGGTAAATTTTATCAATTCAACCGGTAGATTTAAATTTCTTATAAAGTAGATCAAGTTTATAAGATAATATCACATAATTTAATAGTTAGATTTATGTAATTTATTTTGCATAATAAAGTTGTTGAAGGTGTCTTTCTAAAAGGTTTGATACCAAGTATGAACTGATCAGAGGGATACGCACTAGTTCATAAGGCTTTCTCAAATATAGGGCAGTGGATTTTGGGAGGATGAAATTTACAGTCTTAAACTCTGGTCAGCCTCGTGTTTTAAATAATCAGTTAAAAAATAACAACATTCCACAATCAGTTTTGAATTAAAAGCGTAATGTTTCCTTAACTAATATTTCTTACCATTGTTATAATCTCCAAAACTATGCTTGCCTAAACCTCTAGAGATGCAGATGAAGAAAACACATATTTCGTTAACAAAAAGGGCAACCTAGTGCACACTGCTTCCCCCTGATGGAATCTAAGGAGGATTGATGTACAAAACCACAAACAGAGAGGGGTTGTTTCCAGGATTGGAACCCATGACCTCCCAAGTCCATAAGGAAGCAACTTTACTGCTGTATCAAGGCTAACACAAAATTAAATCTAAATTTCGTGAAGCCAAGCAATTATACAATCGCGTTTTTCATCTCATATTTGACCATCTAAAATGTAACATGAATGTGCACAACAAAAAAACATCTCGATCTATGACTTTGCAAGCTAAGTATCTGATGTCAAATAAAATTAGAACACTGAATGTAATTATATCTTTTTCTCAGTTTTAAAGTCTTCAAAAAAAATTGTCAAGATTCAAGCCACTTTCTGGTACATTCATTATAAATTTATTAGGGAGAACCAGTGCAACTAAGTTAAAAAAAAAGTATAATAGCCAATGTTAAGCCATCATATGTTCATAACACAATGATAATTTCCATTCTAAACAGAAGGAAAGAGGGAATTGAAGTCGGCTTAAACTTGAACTTAGTAGATGTCTAGGGACTTGTGAAATACTCGGGCGAGTTTCTCCTATTTCTGTAGCATCAGGAGATAAAACAACAAACTAGATGCCTAAAAAATTTAGAAGTGCAAATGCTCACACAGAGTATCTTCTCTACATCTATAAGCAACCTAAAACTGTATCAAAGCAACCGCATGTCTGCATTGGTATCACCTTTCGTAAACAGTTTTGCTTCCAGATCATGATTAACAATTTTCTTAGACGGTAGATGGCTGCAATGAACATGGAGCAAGAAATTTTTTTCTTGAAGTGCTCAACAAGGGGAACCAGTGATCCATACATACAATTTTCAATCTGAAGTCTAGAAACCCACAAAAGCAAACAATATAAATATAAATATAAGCAGCAAAGAAAAGGCATGGAAAGCAAAACAATGATAAGATGAAAAGGAAGCAAGGGAAAAACCTGCTGTTGGTTCGGAACCTGTCCTTTACTGTCCGTGTCCATAACATATTGACTACAGTTCTCATCCTTCCAAACTAATGCTAATGGCGTAATTCCTGCCTGATAGTGAGCATGCCTAAAAATAACATCAAAGCAAAAAATCAACCCAAAATACTTGCCTAAAATGAGAAAATAGAGGCAGGTTTAATAACAAATATCCCATTCCACACAACAAGTTATACGACCAAAAAGAACCATGACTTAAGTTGAAATAACCACTGAAAGATAAACTTCTTTATAAGAAGAAAGAATAAAATAACTTCTTTCATAAGTTAAAAGTAGTCTATGTATAAGTAAATCTTGAAGTTATCTCATTATAGCTTCTCAAAAAGGCGATTTTAACTTATATGAAGCCAATTGTAGCTTACGGGAGAAGCTATCGCATAATGGTTCTTAACAATTTGGCAAAACAATCCATGGCACTGGGCACTAACAGAAAGGTTTGCTTCAAGACAAAACACATAATGAAACAGTACTAATTACTTGTTATAAAAAAGAAGACCATCTTTGACAAAAGGCACCGGTGCCGAATAAGCAGCTTGAAGACCATTCGAGTCACAACCATACACCGGAACCAAACTGAACCTATACTTGTGATAATAAGAAGGAGGTTCACAAGCACCACTTTCTGCAAGCTTTGAATTCAACCAGAAGAACCGAAACTCGGCAGTGCAATCGGACAGAGAGTAACCCCTCCAACAAACCATGTCAATAACGTAATAGGTCTGATCCAGCTACCACCCCCAAAAATCCACACACAACACAAGTCAACACTCAACACTAGCATTAAAAAGTTTAAAAATTAAAAACAAAAACATCCATTCAGTTAGGGAAGTAGTAACCTCGTGAAAGATGCAATCCAATATAGAGTAAGACTGAGAAGAACCGGAATCTTTTCTCCTGGCGCCGCTCGGCAGCGCGGAGGGAAAACGACTCAGTATGGAACCGTTACGCAGACGGCTAATCGTCGTTCCGTTACACGAAACGACGAAACACCGTTTTCCGGAAGGGCGAGCGAATACGAACCTGAAAACAACGAAAATGGAGTTTCGGTTAAGGAGCAACAAATTGAGAAGAGGAGAGGTTGGAGGAAAGTTAGGTAAGGAGAAGAACCAGTCTTGGCCGAGGTTGCTGGGAACGTCGATCATCCACTCGGGGAGCATGAGCTGCTTCGCGAACCACTTGCGAGCTTCCGCGGCCTTTAGCTTCGAGGCTCCGAGGACGTCGAGGTTCTCGAGCGAGTTGGAGCCGGAAGCGGAAGCGGGTTCGGTGAGTTCGAGGTCGAGTTCGAGTTCAAGTTCAGGTTCGGGTTCGGGTTCGGGTTCGGGTTGGGATTCTGGAACGTAGGATTGGGAAGGGAGAGTGAGGACGGTGGTGACTAAGAAACGCGCGTGGCGCTGGGCGTCTTGGCGATTCTGTGCCTGGCGGAGCAGAGACTGTGTCCTGCGCTTCTCTTGATCGGAGATCGGCGGTCGCTTGAACGGACGGCGGAGATCGCTGGGTGCCATGGCACAGTCACTGTTTCAGTCTGAGGGATTCAAAAACGACGTACCAGTTCGGCGCCCACGAGTCGTTTGTGTTTGAATGTATTTTAGGTGTTGTTTCGAAACTTCTGACTGAATGGACAACTCAATAATGGGCCGGGCAGATTATCCTACGGGTTTTATCCAGATAAACAAAATTACTATTTACACCTTCCACATTTACTAAAATATCTCCATTTATTTTTTAAACATGACTCAACTCTTTAACTTGTCCCAATAAAAAAGACTCGTCACAATCATATAAATAGGAACAAAATCCAAGAATCATGTACGTTATTATGCAGTACTCAGAATACTTAATGTCGAATACTAAATCTGACTTGAGCGTCGGAATGTCTTCTACAGGTATATTCGAGGTTGGACTTTGTGGAGACCGAGAAACAGAGGAAGGATAGAAAAGTAAAGAGCTTGTTTGGAGAGAAATAGGAGTGCATACCAACAAACCGAGAAAGTAAAGAAGAAGAACAACTTAACTTTTTTTAGTGTTTGTTCTAGTGTGTATTGAGGAGTTAATGTCATGCATATGTTATTAAAGGAATTTGTACATAAAATTTTGTTAATTGGAACCAGATAAAAGGTGCAAAGAAAATTTTGTTTTCATGTTTTTCTTTACTTTTGTTGTTGTAGAGGTGAGACAATTAAGGTTGGGAAGTATTTATATTTGGAACTTGATTATGAATGCGGGCATGTGTACAAGTTAGGATTTTGTGAAAATAGTGTGTTTACAATTTTTGAAAATGGGTGGGTGTTATGAGATGTATTTAGAACCTTGAGTTAGTTGTTAGTTATTTTTTAATCTTAACTAATATTATCTAATATTTAAAATTGATATATTTTTTAAATAATTTCAAATACTACTAATAGATATCATTTTATTTTTCCTAAATTTTTTGGTAAAACTCTATTAATAATTAATAGGTCTTATAACCAATATTAGATAAATTATTAACAAGATATTATACTAACTATCTATTCAATCTCCTTCTATTCTGGTCAACTCTTCTTTCAATAACTAGTTGTTATAAAATTTCACTTGAGATTTCTAACATCCTTCTTTCAAGAACTAGTGGTTATAAAATTTCACTTGAGATTTCTAACACCCTTATGTGGACACCATCCTATCTTAGTTACATAGTTAAATTGAAGTCTGAGAATGATTGTATTAAATCTAATTATTTTACTATTATGGATGTAGAGAATTTCAACTTAGAACATCTACTTAATTTTTTTTTATATATCACGAGATAAGTATTTAAAATTTTGATGGTCTTTGAAAACTTTATATTAATAATATTTACAAATAAAATGTGTATTTACAACTTTGAAAAAATAATAAAATAATATATAAGTTACAACAAATAAAAGATTAATAAAACATAGATAACTCATTTATAACGACTTAATTTCCCTCTTCCTACTTTGATAAAAAAATATATATTGATAATAAAAGTAAAAAAAAAATATATTGATAAAAGAAAGTGTACTGTTATGGACGAGACGAAATTCGATTTTCCTGATCGAGATTTGGTCTCCCTGATCGAGGGAAATTTGACCGAGACAAGGAAAACCACCACGGACAGTCCGACCGACCGACACATAAATACACTAACGTTCAAACTAAGGTCAGTGAAGTTAATCTGTTATTAAGGACTAGGTAATACATCCATAAGTGTGATCTATTCCACTAATCAGGTCTAATAAGGTAAGTCCATTAAAATAATATAAATAACACACATTTCAAGGAAAAAGGTACGTCATTTATTACTGTGCACCTACCCGAATGCTGATTACCCGCTTTACTGACTTGGGCGTCGAAGTGTCTTCTGCTGGTACCCCATTCGGTGTTCACCCAGGACCGAGAGCCGAAGGAGAAGCACGAAGACGAGAAGGATCCCAGTGAACCCTAGCAAGTTGCTCGACCGAAGGAGAAAGACGAAGACTTCAATAGTTTTTTAGGTTCCATCTCCCTAACAGGAACAGAAAAAAAATTAATATAAATTTAATATTTAATATTTAATATATATAGTTTGTATTTTATAGAATAGTTTCTAATAAAAATAATTTTACCATTAGTTCCGATGTATTTTTACAAGTTACAGATAATAATTTTGGCTAAAAAGTATTCATTTTATTTTTTTATAGCAATGATACTTTCGAAAAATTTGTGCTAAAAAATTCCTATAAAATTTTCAAAATTGTCATAAAATTATTTCAAAATTGTCAAAAAATTGATTTGTTTAGTTATTATTAAGAATTGATTTTAGGTATTAGGTATTTTGTTATTATAATATTTCAATATTTGAACCATAAAAAATAAAAATTATTGAATATTTTATATATTATTTTTTTATTATAATATAATTTAGTTAGATTTGTGAAATTATATTTATATATATATATAATATTTATATTTTAATGTTTGGAAATTGTAGAATAAAATATCTATATGTATAAGAATACATAAAGAAATTGTTAATATATATCTTTCATATTTTTTTAATTATATTATAAAAAATGTAAATATTAAAAGTAATTATATATACATTTTCTTCTTAAATTGCATTGAGAAATAGAGTAGCAGTTTGGCATAGGGTTCATAAATCTTGGAGATGCTAAACTTTGTATATCATATTTTGTGATACAGTGGTGGTTGATGGAGCAAACGATATGGGGCCATTTGCCGGTGCTGATGAGGGCAAATTCCAAAGAATCTATAGAATACATTCTTCAAGCCCTTTGGAGAACTCGAAAGAGTGGTCTTACCACTTCTGATCGATGCATCATCCAAGACATGCTTCAACTACACAATGAATCTGATCTCGACCCAGTACTCTCTCTTCCATAGGGAATATGTTTATGGATGCTTAGCGGTAGTAATGATCTTGGTTATGTTTGGAGAAACTAAAAATGAAAAATAAAAAGAGTTTATCTATAAGCTAATTTTTAGATTTTTATTTTATTTTTTAGACTTTTTATTTTTATTTTGTATGATATAGTTTAAAGTTATTGAAAAAGACAATTTTTTTTTTTTATAGAAGTTCTTCTGTAGAAATCCTTATTATGGTATAGAATATAATTTTAACAGTATCTGCAGCTTCTGGTTTGCCTCCGAATGTTAATCCGGAGGTGTGTTTATGAGAATACTTCCAAGGAGGATATTCCCATGCTGTTTCCCGGTGAAGTTCTGCCTGAATTGCAAAAGCTGTTGACACTTTTGTTGCAGAAGTTTCAGCGAGAGTGGCAAGAAGATGTGATGAAAGATCAGGTAAGTTTTTTACTGTCTAATTTGTGAATGTGAGCTCAATTGGGTGCTTTAATCTGATATTAAACATTTAAATTGTACTGTTTTGAAGAATATTGTGCCTAGATTAAAGGCGATGACATGGAATATGGCAAATCTGGAGAAAGGATCAGCAGACCCTGCAGCGGTTATTGATTTGAAGGTAAATGCCACCTCTTGAACTTGAGTAGAGGAGGGACTTTCCTTCCTTCAATTTTATGCTGCACTTGACTTTAAAGACAAATGAGAAGTAACAGATGTGCGTATCAATTAAGTGTTCTGGCTGTATTATGGAGTAGATATGCATATGTATTGTATATAAACTAATCAAATGTTGTTTTACGTGATTTTATTGTTTTAACTGTTTCCTTTTCAGCTTCAAAATGATACTCCATTTCACTCGGGAGTGCAAGATGTGAAGTTCCAGTTGGCTACAGATTCTATGGATATGATGCTGAAAGCCATGCACTGTATTAGAGACCAGTTTTCTACCATGGTAAACATAATACTGAAGTTAGTTCTTTTATCCAGATTGAATTTTATACTTATATTGTCTGTTGTTTCCTAATGAGCTCGTTATATGTTGTCAGGATGAGGCAGTAAATGGGCATTAGCACCTGTAAACCAAAGGAGATTCTTAGAAGTTGTTTTACAAGGAATGGTATGTTTGACTAAATTGTTGCATTTTGCTTTTAGATTTACCGAGTATGCTTCTTAATGAAAAAAGTTGGAGAAATTTAACATGCTGAAGTACCTGTGTTTGAGAATTGAACTTGAGCATGGTCATCATCAGTAAACTTTAGTCAAATTGCATTTTCTTCACGATAAAATGCTCTTTCTGCATTTATAAGAGAATGAGAGGATTTTGATTTTGCTTCTTGCTTAGAATAGGACACTTGAGCTAATTATGGTTAAGTTAATTGGTCTAGTATCAATAGTCTTATTTTACTAGATGGAAAAAGCATGAACACAATGATTCTGAATTTAAAAGGTGAATTTTATTGAATTCAACAATACACTGTTTTAGATACAAAGGCTCCTCCTGCAGAGATTACTTCTCCCCTTTCACATCTGACAAAATTGCTTTTTCCTACATAAGAGAGTATAACTACATAGGAACACAACTCTCCCCTCTCACAATTTCACAATGCATTGATACAAGTGTGGTTGGTTTCATTCCTAACAATTTTTGTTAAGAAGTTTTTCAACTATCCAGCTTCACTTTTAGCCATTTCAAGAGCAACAAACTCTAATTCCATTGTTGATTCGGCTGATGCCCATGTAACTGCACTACCCATAAGTGTAATAAACACAACCATTAGTGAATTTTGTCTCATTTGAATCAGAGATCCAGTTACCATCAATATACCCTTCTAGCACAACGGAAAATCAATTATATTCAATGACATAATCCATTGTATTTGTACCTCTTTAAGTATTTCGTGAGTCTTGCAAGTGCATCCCAATGATCCTGATTAGGACATTGAGTGTACCTACTCAATCTACATACTGCATAAGCAATGTCTGGTCTAGAAAAGCTTATTAAATGCAGTAAGCTCCCAATTATCTAGGCATATTGAGACTGAGAAATAGATTCTCCTTTGTTTTTCTTTAATTTAGAATTAGCATCATAAGGGGTGCCTACTGATTTAAAGTCATAATAGCCAAACTTCCTAAGAAGTTTCTCAGTATATTGTTCTTGGGATAGTGATATAGTATCTCCCTTCCTTATGACTCTAATCCTAGAATCACATTAGTTTCACCTATGTCTTTCATTTCAAACTTAGATCCAAGATAAAATTTGCTTTAGAAACTATATCATCGCAAGTACCAAAAATCAGCATGTCATCCCCATATAAACATATAATGACACATTCACCATTTTTTGACTTAGTGTACACATATTTATTAGCATCGTTATTAGAAAACCATCACAAAGTAAAATATTGTCAAGTTTCTCATGCCATTGTTTTGGTGTTTGTTTCAAACCATCACAAAGTTTGCATAATTTTTTCTCTAGATCCGGAACTACACATCCTTCAGGTTGAGTCATATAAATTTCCTCCTCTAGTTCACCATGCAAAAAAGTTGTCTTAACATTTATTTGGGGAATAACTAACTTATGGATAGATGCTAGAGCTAACAACAGTCTAATAGAAGAAATCATAGTAACTAGGGCAAAAATATCAAAGTAATCTATATTTGGCTTTTGAGTAAAACCTTTCACTACTAATCTTGCCTTATATTTTTCTATGGATCTATAAAGATGGTACTTTTTCTTAAAGATCCACTTAACCAATGAGTTGTTCTCCTTTAGGCAAATCTATTAAAGTCTAAGTATTTTTTTTCTTAATTGAATCAATTTCAGTCCTAATGGCCTTATCCCAATGTATTGCATGAGGAGCACGGATAGCTTCTAAAAACTTGTTGGATAATTTTCATCAAGATAAGTGTACAAGATATCAGTCAGTTGCAGTCTTTTTTGCAATACTCTGTTTCTACAACACTATGCAGCCCCAGGTTGAGGAAAACTCACTCTCCAATGGAAAATTTTATTCCTAATACTTCTCATTGAAATACTTTTTCATCTGTTCTTAAGTCTTGGATAAGTGATGTTTGTGCTGTTTTAGTGCCTCACCTTCTTCCTTTAACACACAAGCCACTGAATGGAATGGAGGCTTTCTTCCATGGACCTCCTGAAATGGATTAGCACCTGTGGTTACATGAAAATTGGTGTTGTACTAAAATTCCTCCCAAAGTCGGCAGAATAGATCTTGAAATTCCAGGAAGTTCACCACCTCTTAAGCAAATAAAGGTGCTATCGATCTTGCAGTATAGGGATCTTTCAGATTGATAAAATGAGTTTTATTTTTTCAGGAATGGGGACTATATTAGGAGTGTTAACTAAGAAAATTGATGACGTATTCTTGCTATGTTGATGGTGTTTACCTACAATTGAGACCAATTAGCGCTCTACTAACTTACGTTTTATAATAAAGCTTTCTTCAAAAGTCTGTGTATACATAGCTAGAATTGGGAGGAGGTGAGAAAATCATTTAAAATTGACCATTAAAATCTTGGTTATTCCTTTTAGGCACAGTACAGTTTGTAAAGTGATTACTAAAAATTGAAATTTTGAATTCGTTTTCAGCACAATTTTATATTTTATGTTGCATGGAATAAAGTACTACTGCATGTGTACGAAATTCAGCATTTTCAAACATATATATATATATATATATACATAGAATATAATTAATTATAAATATGGTTAAATTTTATAAATGGTAAAAACATAACATAATTTGCAATGTAACAAAATCAACATAACCAGAATATATCTCATAATAAAAAACTAGAATATATAAATTTTAACAAAAAATACTTTGCCTGAAACATGACTGTGACATACTTTAAGAGTTTTAATCTCATCATTTCTTTCTCTATGATCTTTGAAAAGAATTCTTTCACATCTGGTTCATCAAGAGAAAGACTAGCAAACTTCAAGAGTCTGAGCCCTTTCAAGTGGATTTCATTCATCTCCACCAATTTCTCATAACTTTAACTTTTGTTTACAAGATACGATGATTTGTACATATAAAAGTTAAATCTTTAGCTCTTTTAGAATTAAACCTATTTAGATACTTATGTTATTCATCATTCAATCAAATAAGCTTCACAATGCTCTAATACCTAAAATAATTTATTGAATTAAATATATGGTTTAGAGAGGGCTATATGTAGTTACAACATATTAATAAATTAATAGATTTTGTTCCGGTAAGTCTAATATAGTCCCACATATATAGGATTCGAGACCAATGTCAGTTTATTTACACCTTCCTCCCTTGTGGATAATACCTTGGATGTAGGGATCTCAATGGATTTGAGGTTGGAACAGATTTTAACAGCAAAGAAAGCAAAATAATTCATTATTTAAATTATAATATCTAGTTATATTTTATTTTAATATTAATATATGGATATTTGTTTTAGTTGCTCTCTCATCTTGCAGACAATAATGATTGTGAAAGAGTTTCGATACAGTTTATCGAAGCCTAGGAATTGCAACACTATGAACACTATTCTTTTAGTTTCAAATGAAGTACCCAATTTTTTTAATGTAAATTTTTGTAGGTATCTGATAAAATGGTTTTAGGAGTACCTATGCTTTTGCATAATTTGAGTTACGCTGAAATCTTTGTCTCCTTTTCTTCTTTCAGAGGTTTAAATTGATTCCATGGAGGAGCTCAACTGGAAACTTATGAGTTTTGAATACATAATTTTAATGTAATTTAGATTCTCAATAGGCTGAGCCTTGGGGCAATGGGAAGGTTTACTGTCTTGTGACCTGAGCTGTGCTTTGATATTGGAAACAGCCTCTCTGCTTTTGGTGATAAGACTGCTACCACCCTCTGTACCATATGGATACCTAAACCACTGTGCCACCCATTTAACGATTTTGGGTTCACAGCTCTCTTATTTGTCACTTTTGTATATTTGATAGCCTTAAGCACAATGTAATGCCAGTCAAATACTGTGGTTGAAATTTAAAGCTGATTGTGATTATTTCTGTTTGATTTGATTTAGGTTTTTTCTTTTTTCTGGTATACAGGATGACATAGATGACAGACCCAGCAGATGTAATCAAAATTCGGGTTAGAACCTCAACTGACGAGATCATTTACATAGTTTAGTATTCCTTATCTAAGAAAGAAAAATGGTTAACAGTCACGCTCTTTGGATCAGAAAATTGCAATGCAATTAGTTAAATTTTTAGTTTAATGGATTGAGCAGTTTCCTTTTCCAAATAAGAAACTCCTTTGGTTGTGGATGTGACAGCCTCGTACATAATAACTTCTTGCGAGTCAGTTTTTTTCTCATTTTCCCTTTGCATTCTCAAGAACAAGATCTTTGCATACCCTTTATGAATTACTTTGCAGCTGCCAAAACAGGTTATCCCAATCGGCAGGGTTACTGGTTTGAAACTTCGAACGTAAGTTACAAATGTTCAAAACAAACTCTCTAGTATGAATTCTCCTGACTTTGTAACTAGTTGGTCGGTTTTTACTTTCACTTTAGGCTGTTCCAAACAAACACTCAAGAAGACTTGTGATAGGCTACTGATTGTTGGTTTTCTTGGGCATCAGTAATTGCTGCTTCGATAAACAAAACGACCAACTTGTTTAGAAGAAAAAAATGTGACCAAAACTCCCGATTATTACGTCAGAATTTACACAATTTCACAGTTTCACCTAACTCAAAAGAGCAAGAAACTTTCAAAGTGTTGCTGTTACAAAGGTCTTGTCGTCAGTTTTGATGGGAAACAGATCAATTTGTTACTGATGCATTAGAAGTCATTCTTCCTTGATGCATGTCAAACCCTGCTGTTTGGAGGCATCGGGAGAACCCCATCAAAGAAATCACCAAAATAGCCACGGGGCTCATGCACTAGCCTTGAGATGATATCTCTCAGCGTGATCAGTCCTTCCAGATTCCCATCATTGTCAACAACGTAGACCCTATGAATCTTCTCATGGTCAAGCAGTTGAATCAGTTCTTTGATTGTGCAATCCTTATTGCATGTAATCAGTTCACTTGACATTGTAAAGGTCCCTTCATGCTTCTCTAAGTAGCTTCTAACGGCTGTCAGGAAGTCTTTTGCTGTAATAGATCTGTCATAGTGAGAACTTATAAATTAGCATGTAACGGATATAGAACAGCGAAAGAAAGATGGGAATAAAGAAGTTCCTGTCTATCAGATCAAATGTGATGACAAACCTATAGTCATGGTAGATTTCTGGAGCAGTTAGGAGGAATTGAACATCTTGCAGGCTTATGTTACCAATTGCCCTGCTGCCACCCCTTTCCATCACAGGCAACCCCCCAATCCTCTTTTTCCTCATCAGTTTAAATGCTTGAAGCACTGGTTCATCTTCATAAACCTGAAAAAAAAATTAAACCTGTCTATTACAAAGTTGATAAATATTAAACAGCATTTCCACTTCAGCTTTTGTTGAAGTTAAACGAAAAGAACTTCTACTTCTACTGCAAAAAATCTCAATTTATTTTATCTTGTTATTTTCTTCTCTTGTAAAAAATGTTTATGAAAAAGTTATACAAACAAGCATAGTTCCACTAATTATAAGGTTTTGATTCAGAATTATGGGAATCCATGGTCAACCTTGACACATTTCAATGCATTAAGAAGCTTGATGTATACCATATATTATAACAAAGTAGATGAATGGTGCACTTGTGCAATCATAGAGTAATGTTGTAGGAGACGCATACCAACATGGAGAGCTTGTTTATTGGTTAAGCTGACATTCATAATTTTCCACCACGATGCAGAAATTAAAACATAAGAAAGTTACCCACCTTTATAATATGATTTGGTGCCACGATGGGAAGACCAACTTGAGATAGCTTCTTGGTTCCCCAACTCTCAAACCACTGAAGACCAGCACATTCTGCCAACATGTGAATTACAGAAGACTGTGTAATAATGTTTTGAATTCGACCAGCACCTAAGTCTACAACAGGAACACTCTTCATCTTGTACTTGGAAAGCAGCAAAAGCATGGTCAAAAATGAGTTTGATCTCTCCAAAGCGAGAAAGGGGGCCCAGCGGAATGACCCTGAAATGTCACGAACCTGTTTGCTAAACAATTAGCTACTGATATAAATTAATTATAACCAATTAAAACAAAATCGCTTATTACTAGTTTGCATTGATGAGGCCAACACACAACCTTTGTATTCTTATAAAGTTGAGAAGAAGTCAGATCCTCAAAAAAATTTCCTGAAGTTGTCATGGCAGATTCAAGGCCTAAGGCTTCATGTTCAAAAGCAGAAGTTATTCCATCCACAGCAGCCGCAATAGCAGATCCACTGGATGGACTCCTAGGAGATGTGGGTTCAGACTGTCAACAATATCGAATTGTCAAAAATCACTTCGATATCAACAAGGAAACACATCATTTTAAAAATAGTACATGATCGAATTGAACATTTAGCATCGAAGAAACTATCACATCAGCCTTCTACCCAGAACCGAGAAACAAAATTCACATCACCCCACAGACTCAATTAAACAGTCCTTTTAGCATGTTCTTGCTTCCTCTACCAAATTTCTCACTTCTGAGCTTTACTAAATTAAATCCACAAATATGTTATATACACGTCACTTTTCATATGACAACTTTTTTCTGTTGGAGAGGGGAGAAGCAGAAGGTTGACATCAAAGTAGATAACTAATTAATCAAATTGACATACCAACCTGATGCAGAATCCATACAACAATTCCAGCAAACTCGACTATTCCTATATATCTGTCGATCCAACTAGCATCTTCAGGTGCATCTACATCCACCACAGGTGCACTGAGAATGTTGTGTTGTGCAAGCATTTTCACTGCTTCTGCTAGAGTGGTATCTGATTTTATCTCAATTTCTAAAGACACAAAGTTATGAACAAAAAATAGTTACATTTTGTGGCTGAAACTGAAAGAGAGATATAACAGGGCATACTATATCAGACACCAAGAAATACTACGACATGAAACATCACATCAGCAGCCCAAAATCATTCCAAAATATCATAGATATCCCTCACTACGGAAGCCATTCCTGCTCTGGCCATGCAGAATTACAATCTTTCTCTTAATGTCAGTTGATCCAAACACTGGTGTTCAGCAGTTCAAAACATTTGTATAGTTTGGCATCAAATACTAGAGATTAATTTTCATGTGGGTATAATCAAAATCTTTTTTTTTTCATCCCTAAGAATTAAGGTTTTAAAAATTATAACTGCGAGTACTGTATAAAAAACTGCACACAAATACAATTGATGTGGTCACAATTACTTCAAAAAAGTTAATCAGGCAAAATCCCAGTCACCCTATTCTAAAAAGTTGGTGAAAATTGATAACTGAACTGATGTGAGTGGAATGAGTACCTTGATTTGAAGGAGGTAGAGGGAAGGCAGAGACAGGGATGCTCTCAAAGCAAGCATTGAGCTTCTCATCAGGACTCAGCTGAGGCTCCTGAACGTCCCATAGATCCTCCACTCTCAACCCCACCTTCGCCTCTGGACTCCGTGGACTCTCTTCCATTGTCACCATAACTCTCACTCTTTCTTCCTCTAACACCAATGCTAAAAAACTAATCTTTACACATCCCCATAAATAGCTGAACAGAAGAACACAGAATCCAACACTTCACAAGCTACTTCCTATACACCAAAGATCACCACCGCTTGATTTGAAAACTTGGAACTCAGTTCGTTGACTTGGGAAAATGGGAAAACGTGGAGGAACACGATGAGAGTAGATATTGTGCGATGAAGTGTTTGTTGTACACGTAATGTCTCATTGTCTTGTCCTACGTTGTCTAGCGACAAATCACAGAGCTTATCCAAACTCTGTATTATATTTTCCTCATCCCACATACCACTCTTATGCTAATAATGGTGTGCGGTGCTATCATGCGCCATAGGAGCTTTCTCACATTACTTCATTTTCTAGGAATGGTTGATTTTCTTTTTAGCTACTGTTATTTTTTTGAGTTCTAGTATTTTGCAAACAGAAAAAAATAAAATAAAATGAAGAAAAAAAAACCCTTTAATGAAAATTCAAAACGTAAAAAATTATTTTTTTAAAAAATTAATAAAATTATAATTTTTTATAAATAATTAAAATATTAATATTTATTGGCTTGTAGGATGAAACATAATTGTTAAATAAATATTAATTTATTTTTTTCTTAATAAAAAAGAGTCATATTATTCATATACCATATTTTTGTGATGTTATTTATTATTTAACTTACCCTTTTCCTTATGTTTTAAAACATTATTCACAATATTTTATTTACTTAGAGTATTTGTGAGAGAAAAGTAACAATAAAGTTAATTTATGCACAATTTAAAAAATTAAAAAAAAATTACAATTAATTTATATATAAACTAATTTTGACTTAAAATAACTCATTCCTTTTTTTTTTCTTTTTGCTTGAAATTCTTAGTAAGAAACTTGTCCAAACATATTTTACACACATTTTAATCTATTTTAGTAGGATAAGAACTAAAACAAGTTAATACAAATAATTTGACTAATTTATAGATACAAAACCAAAGACTACTTAAATGCCATTTATTTATTTCATTAAATTCTCTTTGGTCCCTTGAAAAATAGATAATTTTTGTACAATTTTAATGGACAAAAAAAAATCTCCTTTAGTTTTGTTAAATAATGATTGATTTCTTTTATCCTAACAACAATGATTGATCTTATTTATGAGTCAGCAGTTAGATTTGTACTTTCTTTACACTAAAAGTGGATGATGAGTAGGATATTTATTGTTGAGAGAGCCCGATAATGATTGGGACATTGTAAAGCTGTTTTGATAATATATTATAATTCTTCTCTTTCTCTTCACTTCTACAATTCAGTGATATTATTATTGTTGTTCTTATCCAAATCCCAAAATATTTTTTTGAGAAAGATACTATAAGAGGAATTACTAGTGGTTTAGTTTGTATGTTGAAAGGAAAGTTCCTTTTTTCTTTTTTTTTTTTATATCAATATCAAATTTCACATAAGTCATCGTACTTTCATGACTTGTCCAATTCTAGAATTTTATTTTTCATTTCAAAAAATACTAAATAAAATTACACTATTTAGGAGAAAAAACCAGAATTTTTTAATATGTAAATAAGTTAATTTTAGTTTATAAAGAATATCTTATTTCTTTTTTTAGAAATGTTTATGGAAAAGTTTGTTTAATCATATATTTTATCCGTCTAAACTATTTTCATGCAGTTTATATTCAATACACAAAATGAAATAATTCACAAGTACCAACGTATAGCTAATCCAAATGATATAGGATTTAATCCTCTTACTGAAATTTGAACCTTATAAATGGAAAAGTAAATATAATTAAAAAGGAATATTTCAAATTTTTCTTACAGAGATTGATTCTCACTAAAATCCATAGATATTTTATAATAATAAAATAAATTTGATCCAAAGTTAATTCTACTAAAAAACACTTCAATAAATGTAGGAGAAAACAATCACTAATTAGTAATTACCCTTATCCAATATAATCATAATATTACAAGAAAATATTAAATAAAAACTAATTTTAAAAATAAAATAAAAAAATTATTATATTAATTAAATTAGATACTATTTTAAATAATAATAAAATTATTGATATTTAAACTAGTTTTTATTATTAATAAAATTTATAAATTAATTTTTAAATTGGTATTTAATTAGTTGTAAAGGTTTTGGCTTCCAATCTTAAAATCTAAATTAATTGATAACTAATTAATGTTTAAAATAATCTAAAATAATTTTATTAATAATAGAAACTACTTTAACTATGAATAATTTTATAATGTTTAAAATAATATTTAATTGAATTAATATAATAATTATTTATTATTTATTTTTAAAATTAATTTTTATTTAGTGATTTATTTGTAGTGTAAAGAAGTTTTTGAAAGTTACAAAGGATTTATAATTTTTTTTTTCTCAACTCAAAGGAGGAATTAAGAAACCCTTAAAAAAGGTATTAGGAAGGATAAGCCAAATTAAAAGTTAAAAACTTGGGCAAATCCCAACACAAAACAAAAAACAAAAACTCTGAAACAGATCGGCAAAATGTCTATCATCACCCAATTCTAAAATGTAAAATAATGTTATGATTTTCTAAGGAGTTCCACTTTTCAAAACAATGATCTTGAAAACATTTCTATGTTTGAGACTTATGTGAACCATATCACCTCTAATCTTCATCTTTTTTATTATATACATTTCCTTTTTTTATATAATAAACAAATGGGTCATTTTTTTACCCTATTTATAATAAACATTGTCTTAATTTGAGATGTCCACTCATTCTCAATACAAGTGGATGCATTTAATCACCTATTAACAATATAATACATTCATTTGAAAAAAAAAATTGTACTTGAATTGTGTATCGTGTCATTAAATATTCACTATTTAAGTAATTTAATTCGGCAAATATTAGTTTTCATTTTATGATATTATTAACTAAAAAAATCATTTAGCTACTTTTATCCGTCTTGATGAATTAACTTTTTTTAAGAATCAAATTGAGAACTTTTTTTTATCGGGTTGACTTAACATCGTTATCTATATTTTGAATGATTTCATATCATCTTATGTTAAATTTTTTAATAAGTACGGTAGTTACTCTTCATAAAATCAGGAATACCTACAACAACTCGTAGCAACGGTGCATATTCCATAACTAAATTTTAATTATTATCAATGAAAATTAAGAGTAAAATTGTCTATTCTAAGAGTGTTTACTACTATTTATGAATCATAAATGGTTATATTGTCTATTCTAAGAGTGTTTACTATTATTTATGAATCATAAATGGTTATCATACGACCAATCCAATAGTCATCATAAAAAATCTATAAATACAAACTATCTAGGAAATAGAATCTATCATATTCAATACTCTTACATTTACATATTTTGTGCACATACTATCATCATTGTATTCTTACTTAAACAAAGAAAAGTCTTTTTTTAGGTGGACCTCCCCCTTTGTCTAGAGACCAGCTAAAGACAAACTTGTGAAAGAATACAAAGATCCTCATCAAGACGATCTCTGAACACCTTTCTAGTAGGAACATTTGACGCCATTTGTGGGGACCTAGTAAAATGCTATGACCACCATAACATTGAACGTCTCACGAAATGAGCTCCTCATAGCATAACCTGAATGCCTAGCTCGAGGCCATCCTCCGAACGAATGAGAAAAACATGCAAAAAACAATGGAAATCGCCCTCGACCAGATACAGGATAAGATGGAAAAGGACATGACATCTTTAAAATAACAACACAAGGCGGAAATGCAGGCACTGCAAAATCAGATTGCCTAAACAAACGATGATTGCACCCAAGACGATAGGAACTTCACTGAGTACACGACGAAGTCCCAACCGAAATCTCCTGAATTCTCAGTCCATCGAGAGAGGACACCTTCTCATGCCTACACACTCAGATCATCATGGAAGGAAACATAGACAACTCCCACACCGAGGAGGTCCTCATGGAGGGAGAGTCGGGGGTACGAACAACAACCCTTCAAGGCGGTGTCTAACCCTTTCTCAACAAAACGGAAAAGGCTAACCTTGAAGAGTTCCACCCCTTCACCGTCATGGGGACCCAACTACCACGAAAATGGAAATGGCCCAATCAGGAGAAGTACAATGGGACCTCGGATCCTGAGGCGCACGTCAAAACATACATGACGCAGACCAATTTGTTCTTAGAGAATATGGTTGTGCATTGTAGGCTCTTCCCAACCACACTGGTGGGAGTGTGGCCTTGGAATGTTACTATTCTTTGTCCAAAAACTCGGTTGACTCCTTCAACACCATGTGCGGTTCCTAGCCAAGTTCGTTGATTGCAAGCCAATAGTTACAACCTCGACATCTTTGCACAATTTCGTGCAGGGGGAAGGGGAAGGCTTGAGATAGTACATTGCCCGGTTTATCAGAACCACGTTGAATATTTCGAACCTGCACCAGCGGTAGCCATGCATGCCCTCTTTATGATTCACATCTCGAAAGTTCTCAGATCTGGTCTGGACCTAAGGCCTGGGACTGCTTCTTCCTTATCGCCTGAGTATTGCATCGCCTTTACTAGGAAAAAGAAATTGACCGCCTGCTAATGAAAGTCAACCTTTGCCTTTTAAAACAACTATTGCTTGTCTTTCTAAATCATTATGAAGAGAGCCACATCTCTCGATCTCTATTTTCTTTAGCGAACATCGAGGCTTTAAGAGATTTACATCCAGGGAAATTCTTGGACACTGTATTTGGATCCCCTAGAGGATATGGATCATTTGCGGGCAAGGGCAACAAGATACATTAGCATCGAGGAGAATGTCGATGCCTGGTGAAAAGTTGTGAAAGCCCCAACCTCCATAACACTCTCGTCCTTCAAAAAGAAAAGCTGAGGAAAATTCGAGAACTACACCCTCCTCAACACAGCGAGATAGGTGGTTCTTCAAGAGGCCTACAATTTGGCACTCATCTAGTTGCCATCACCAACCCTAACAATCCTTCAAGAGACCCCACCAAACACTGCAACTATCACTGAAACTAGGGGCATAACACAAAAGAATGCTTTAAGGTGAAGGTGATGGTAGAGGCCTCACCTCAAGAATAACCACCAGAGCTAGGACAAGAAGAATACAGTGTTGGGCGTGGGATTGAATGACATGCTTTTCACCGACCATTGACCCATTGAGTACTGAGGACATCACTGTCGGGGTTGGATTTTTGCTTGCAGGGAGGTTACTATTTATTTTCTTCCTTTCAATGTTGTATATTAAAAAAATTTGTATTAATTATGAAATGACAAACGTTGATCATAGGTTGTCTCGAAATTTCCATCAATCAAACATGAGTTTTGATAAGTGTAGGTGAAATCTGGAAAACGCTAGATTAGTTGCAACCCAAACAGGTTATCTTTTCATCGTCTAACAACTGAATTATGTCTGAGCAATTGAACAAATTGATAATGTTTTTTCCTGATGTTGACAGTTTTTGTGGACTCCATATTGATGACCTCAAATTATTGGTCTAATTACAATTGATGTGACAGTTGTAAGTCGAATTATTGTACCTTTAATCTATTTTGAAACTGTCGAATTTCATCAAGCAGATTGAGTGATGCAACAATTAGGCTATCGACAACACATTCCACATGACCCATGCAACCTCAATTTAGTGCACAAAGAAAACACGTGTGGCAGAATAGATAGGTACTAGCCACAATATCACCAGAGGTGAATAACAATGTGGAATGACCTACAAAACCGTTTAATTCAGAGAGTACCCTTCCACGGAAACGACCATTTGTGTAATGAATCTACTTACATGCAATGGTATATCACTCATACCATTCACTACGTCTCACCTATAGAGGTCACATCTGAAGACGATGTAAGTTCAATTGTACCCCATTTCATATTGTTATTTTTTTTTAAATTCCTACATTAATTATTTTTTTAAACAACAGTACGTCATGTCACTCGATAGTTAGCCCCACCATTCTGAAGACCACCCTCATCATGTTGGCTCTTCTTCAAATGTTGCACAATTTGGATAACTATTCTAACTTCAATCTGCCCCCAATCAACCACCACAAATATTTAGCTTTATGGATCACCACCATAACATGTATGTCCAATTTCTCTACCAGCAAGTGCCATTAACTTACACCAATTTTCCATCATTGGGAAATATTTACTCTCTGGATCCATCACTGATATTTGGTACTTCAACAATGACATCACCCCCTGCATTTCATCCAGTTTCTACCATGCATTGTTATCGGCCCACAATGCCTTTAATGGGTATGATATTCCGTCCGATGACAACGAAGAAGAAAACAATGACGATAATAGCCCACCTCCACTGAACTGTCCACCAAGACAACGAATAAGGCTCCCCATGTGGGACAAAATCTCATAGATAGTTAGTTTATCTTTAAGTTGTTAAATCACATGATTTTTAAATCAAGTTGTCATGTTTGTGTGCTTTCACTTAGTGTCAGACTTCAATTTCTTTTTAAACATGTTATTTCTTTTCCGATTAATGTTCTCTATTTTAACTTTCAGATTATAGTTTTTTGGTTTATTTCTGATTTATTAAAAATTCAAAATAATTTTAATGTATTAAAATAAAAAATTATATTTATTTTTTTATTTATATATAATAAAAAATATCTTATAAAAACTTATTCAGTAAAAAAAATATTTTATAAAAAACTATTTTTCTTGAATTATATATAAAAAAAGAAGTTATAAATAGTAAATTAAACTTATCTAATTTTCTAATATTATTTTTTTATTTTAAATATTAAAAAATGTATATTATAATTATTATATATTAAAAATTAAAAAATGTATAATCGTATATGATATATAGATCATATACGAATTTCAAACTTTCTATTTTTTTTTTAAATTATACATTATTATATATTAAAAAATTAATAACGTATACTTCATTTATGATTTTAATTAGAAATTGTATATGAAATATAGGAATTCTAAATTTAAAAAAAAAAAATCTGACAATAAAAATTTTAAAATTTGAAAACGTATATTATTTACAATTTCAAAGAAATCGTATACCAGATATACAAATTTGTTTGTTTTTTAAATAAAGCGTATTTGTGATTGACGAGTTTGAGGTTCATAAAACGTACTCTAGGTTGGCAATTTACCCATTTTCGAAAAAAAAAATTGCTCACTTTGAGAAATTTATTAAAAAATTACACTAGCTTGGGAAAAAACCTACAAAATACTGATCACCCATTTATATATTTCACATTAAATTACGAGTATAAGAGTAAATTAACAATTATAAGTAGGACAAAAAAATAAACTCATTTGCTCCTTATATAAAAGGCTAGAAAGAGTATTAAATTGCTTAATTAATTGACAAAGAAGTAGTCTATACAACAGAAACTAGTTGTTGTGAACAATGCTTTGACAAAAAGAGGTGAATTCAAAGAGGAAAAAGGCAGTGTGAAAAGCAATTTGTAAGGGCCAAACCTCTCGCACCCCTATGAAGATTTTGGTCTCTCTCATTCCGGAATGAATAGCTAATGGGACACGGTGAAGTTGGAGGAGGAAACAATGGAAAGCTAGACCAGTGGTTAGTAATGGAGAATAAGTGGCCTGGAAATGAGTCATTGAAGTGCTGTTGTAGCACCACTAGGCTTCAATACAGGCACTTAGATATTGCTCCAGGATAAGATTGAGTAGCTCAGTCTAGCCATCACTTTGAGGGAGATAGGTTATGCTCATGTGCAATTTAGTACAATTGAGCTTGAAAATTTGTTGCCAGAAATTACTCACAAAAACCGAGGGGGTGATCCAACAGAAGACTCTTGGGGAGACCATGATGCTTGCAAACAAGGTCATTGAAAATGTGAGCTACGTTGTGTTCACTAAGGTAAGTGGGCAAAGCACCAAAATGGGCTCCCTTGGAGAAGAGCTCAACCACTATTAAGATTGCAATGGGGACAAGTGATGATGGAAGTCTTGTAATGAAATCAAGGGCCAAATCTTCTCATGGTAACCAAGGGGGAACGAATTTGGCTGGAACAGACCAGAGTCCTCTTGGGAACATATTTGGAGTGCAAGCAATAAGAGCATTAAAAAATAAAGTGGTGTATGTACATCTTGGTTTCATACCTTTCCCCTGGAAATTAGCCTAGAGTCAACTGAGGATCTTGGCTAATCATTTTTTTCAGGCTGCGGTGGTCTGTAAGAATGGTGAAAGGGTAACCCAAGAGGGTATTAAGGCCAATGTTTGACTACTGTGGTGATGGCAAAAAGTTCTCTTGAAATGTAAAAGAGTTTTGGCAAAACTATTTGCTGAAAAAGGCAATGGGATTATTGTTAGGTGCCGGATTATTGTTAAGTGCCCCCGTAACAGTGCCTGAAGCATCTATTTCAAGGATAAAAGGGGACTCAAAATTTGGAAGGGATGTTCAAAAGCAAACTAGGCATTGGACCCCGAATGTAACTGCCCTTGTGGAGAAGGATGATTAAAGGGGAGGCAATGATCTTAAGGAATTAGGGGTAGACCAAGCCAACATGGCTTGGATATTAATTGGAATGAGCTCGAACCAACAGTGAGAAAAGGTGGTAACTTTAGCAACTACGTCCTTGAGATGGCAAGAGCATGGATCTAGGCGTCAGTGTGGATTTGGTTTGTGTTAGTCATAGTGGAGGGAATGAAAGCAGCAAGTTGATAAAGGGTAAATTATAAACACAGCTATTCCAGTATTTGATGACAGGAGTGGCTACCTCCTAAGAGTGAGATAGGAAGGGAAATCTTTGAGTAATGCTTCTTTTTCATATCCTTGTTACTGCATTGCACTTTCTTATATATAGTAAAAAGTAACAATAGACATGACAGAAAAAGATGAAAATAAAAAACAAACTTCAATCGTGGATAAACAACAAGCCCACCAATGGTTCTACCTTAATTCTCGGGCTGTTAGATCAAAGCCTCAGACGTTAACTTATATCACATGATTGTGATGCGTCTCCACTATATCCTAAGAGTTTGACTATAACATAGATTTAAATCTTAGCTTATGCCATATCTTTTTACAATAACAATACCAACAAAGCTTTATATCACCTAATGGGATTGATTATATTTATCACTCGATCAAAAATAAAAATAAAAAGGTGATAAAAATTCAGGAAAACAAATAATTTTGATGATATTTAAATATTGTCTTCAGTCTTCCTCTATTACTTTAATTAAGCCATCCTTCATTGGATAAACATTTCTTATCAGAGTCTTTTTAGGCTAGTTTTTTTATATTTCTATAAATGTTAATCCAACCTTCTCAACATAGGTTGGTCTTACAAGCCAGAACATGACTTGGAGGACTCAAAATGAGCCAGGGGCAACCAAATCCATGGATCAGATACATATTTTCTGAAATTCTGTACAGAAATTCTGATCACACTCCCCTTGATTTTCACTACCTAAAAGTCATTTTCTTTGTTCCTACATTCTTTCCTTTCTTCTACTCCCTAACAAGGACTATGAAAAGAAAGTGTATTGAGTAGTTAAACAAAATAGAAACTCCACCTCATGTTTTCTTAGTTGCGTCCAATAACATCAATTCCTGCATTTTTGCGGTTCAAGTAACGAATGGCAGCATCCTCGACCCTGGAAATATTATAAACAAAACACAAACAAATTAGAAAATATTTTGACAAAAAAATATTAAAGAATATTGTTAGCCCTACATTCATATATTTCATAACTTTTATTTCTCTGTATTATTATTTCCTACCAGTTGGCACTTAAGAACGGACAAGCGTGACACATCAAAATCTGAAATGTCCAGGTTTTTTATGAAGTGTCACGCCGTGTCTAACATAAGTGTAGTATAGATGCATTTTTTTTGTGTATAATTGTCAATATACTAAACTCACAAGTTTAGCAAATGAATACTCACATTCGGGTCACAAACTTACTAAGCAAGTGTATTATGCATACCTTACAACAAAAAGAGAAAAAGGTCAATCATAATACTTACCATGGTTGATTGTAGAATTCAGATCGAAGTTCCTTTTCAACGTTATGCCTGGCATCTCCAGCAACAAGTTTCAAATCCTTGCTTTGAGAAGTAATCAAAGTATCAATAAACTCTACTGGAGACTGACTAAAACTAAGAAAAAAAGCCCGTCTTCTCCGATGCTCTTGGATCTTCTTTAAGGAAACACAAATAGCCTCATCATAAGCTTCAATCTCCTTTTGGCTCTCAAGGCTTGACAAGAATGTAGACTTGTCTTTTTCCAATGGAAAAGGCACATCCACCTGTATATCATAACATGCAGTTACAGCTGGAGCATATTCAGAAAGCTTGATGTTATGCTCCAGATGGATTGGTTGTGGCTGTGACAAATGCTGTGCTAACTTCTGAAAAACCATGGTGAAATCCATCTTCTCTTCCCCAAACACCCTTTGTAGAGAAGGATCACATATGAAAGACGAAGGGTCATTTGGGCTCTGTAGCTTCCTGGACTTCACGTAGTTAAAAAGAGAAGCTATTATTCTTGGACGAGTCTCAACCTCAATACCTAAGAGTTTAGACAGTTGTGATGAAACCATAAACTTGTCAGGTGTATAATTCATTTCTATTGCAATCACTGCAGTAAACTCTTTGTTTCCTTTCCTCTTCACCTCAAAACCATCCTGTTGGGTAGGTGAACGAGCACTATCCCATACAATGACATGATTATCAGGATAAATGCTTTGATCCAAATGTATGGTAATTTTCTTGAAAAATGCAGAGAACTTTGGGTTCGGAGGGCTCGATCTCTGTGAAATTCCAGACATGGAATCCATACCATCTTCCAATATCCTTCCAGTTATCTTGAGAGACCAAGAAGATTCATTGGCCTTCTTATGCTCAGAATCCATTTTGGCATGATTTGAGAAGGTATTGAACACATAAACACGAAGAGTTTTCTGAACATGGGGAAGGAGCCTAGCCTCCTGTATATCAAACTTTCTCCTGGCCAAAGCAGTATCCACCTGAGCCTGAAAATCAAGTAATTGAGTATACAGAGCCGACTCAGGCAAAAACATAGCCCCCTTCTCTGGTGATTGCTTCTTTTGCTGCCGAGCACCCGGCATGGATTGGTTCATATTGGATGAATTATGAGTCCTCAACAGGGGCTTCGGGGTTGGTCGCTTGGCATTTCCGGTGGCCGGGGATGATGTGCCATTAGCAGCATTAGTATTTACACTATGCAAGTGGGTAAAAGGGTGAGTTTGAGGTTGTGGATGAGCTCGTGCAGCCTGAGACTGCAATTGTGTCTGTGCATACTGAGCTTGTGCAAGAACATGAGATTGGGGCTCTGAAAACTGAAAGAGACCAGGGAATTGTGTCTGAGGACGTGGCTGAGACTGTGATTGTGATTGAGAGTGTAAAGGGGTTGGAATTGAAGGGTTCCATTGCTGAATGGGGTTAGGGTGGTGTGGTTGTGTGGCCATTCCAGAATGACCAAACAAAGAAGATGCAGCCACATTCTTTGCTTGATTATTCATTCTTATTGCTGCTTCTAAGCTCTAATCGGAAATCTTCACAGCATGCAAATTCATGAAACTGAAATTAAATATTATAAATTTAAAAAAAAAAATCAGAACAGCTTTTGTCAGAAGATACAAATAACATTCTCTGGGGATCCTGAATTCTAAAAAGACAACATTTTTAAGTGAAATTCTTTATAAAATTTTAAAAACCAAAGCCCTCACTGAGAAAAGACAATGCAGGTAACGAAGATTGAAGAATTGAACAGAATCAGGGAAAAATTGAATTTGGGTTCACCTAAGGAATATACATGATTTATAGTTTTTTGCAGAAAAAAACAAAAGATAAAAGAAAACATAGAAGAGATAGAAGAGGAAGAGAGATTCTTACTGGTTTCGAACTCCCAGGATTTCAACAAAAAAACTTCTGGGTTGAATCATAAATGTTGTTCGTTCTTCTTTTTCATCTTACCAAAAAATGTGCTCTCTACTTTTTTTTTCTCAAATACAACTTTTCTGTTTGAAATAATTTATTTTTATCTTGGGTCTACGAATACCAGTGTTTACTTTTTTTTCTTACAGTAAGAAAAGATAATAAAAAATATTATTAAATTATAAAAAAAATTATAATATTTTGTCAGTAGTCTTTTATTATGCATGTAGTTTTTTTTTCTAGATAGTTATTGAATTTAAAAGAACATTTATATTAAAGATAAAATTATAAGAATTTGTGTATATTAAAAATAAAAAAGAGATTAAATCTTGTCATGGTGTATTAATATTTTTTACTACGTTTAGTTATTAATATTAAAACATAATATGTTTAGATTTTGAGGGATTAGAATAGACAAAAAAAAATTCATAGTTATTGATTTTGAAAGTAAAGACGGAGATAATAGTAAATTTTACATTGAGATAGAAATAGGAATAAATTTTTACTTTGGATATGTACATAAATTTTTACTTTAAGGACAAAAATAAAATAATCAAATTTATACTCATCTTGTCACGTTATCTCTAGATTTGATAGAGTAATCATTAACATTTAAAAATAATATTAATACTAATTTGTCTCTAACTTCCCTTTTTATGGGTCTAATTAAGATTATATTTTAACAATTGTTTTCAAATCATAAGTGTATAACTAAATTTAATAAAAAAAAAATATTAATTAATTTTTTGTTATTACACTAAATTTAATTTAATACTAAATTGTATTAAATTAGATTCATGAAATTTTAAATGGATATTCCCAAACAAATTTCACTTAAATTCATGAAATGTTATCAAATAACAATATAAATAATATCTAATTTTTAAATGAAATATCACGTAAAACACACTAAGAGTATTATTAAGAAGTAACGATAACAAAAAAAGGATTATTTTTGTTGTTAATTTTGTTCACTTGTTTTTTTTTCTCTAGGAATTTACTATGGTCAAAGACAGAAAAATATTTACATGCTTGTCTTGGTAAATTTTATTCTCTTGCTTTTTTGTCTTATTTTCTCTATTTTTCTTGTTGGGTGATATATAATACTTAATTTAATTGACCTAAATGTAATTAAGATTGATTAATTCTTATGTGGTGCTGAATTTTTTTTTAAAAAAAATTAAAACTAAATCGTTACATTACAAGTGTGCGCACTAATTTAAAGGGGTAATTATTTTTTATAGAAATAATTTGTATGATTTTTTCTACATAAGTGTAAACAATTTTCCAATTTTGTTCACTGTAATACTTTTCATAAGAGTAACTACTAAAGTAAGAAGAAAAGCTAAAAATGGAGAAAAGTATAAAAATTGAAACTAATACTCTTTAAATATCAATTACTCTCACAAATAAATGCATGAAAAATGACATGAAAATCGTTTTGTTATAATATGGTTTTCTTATTTATTGACCCCACTTGAGAATGCAACAGTTTAATCTGCTTGAATTAGTTGTGTGGTGATGTAAAATCGTTCATTTTTTAATGATGTTCGGATTTATCACAGTTTCACTGTGGTTTTTTGGCTTACCACACAAAGCTAAAATTTAAATATCAACTTGGAATTGTCATGTTGGAGATTGTATTCACACCTTTGTCTTGGATATTCAGATGAATGAATAATTATTACCATTTCTTACTTTATTTTTCTTTTAACTAGGCAGAGCATTGTTTATTATAATTTTCATGTGACTAGGTTAATCAGGCAATGGGTCTGTGGATAAATATTCTTAGTAGCAGGTGGTAGGAACCAATTTCCAAGACCTGATCCACCAAAAAAAACTATGATGTTGCTCAGATTTAGGTAGTTTAGTTTATATGGTTGGATAGAAATGCTAAAAGTTTCTCTGGCCAAGAGTCTGGAGTTCATTCAGGATAGAGTAGCATTTTAATCTTTTTAGCTTCTTTATAGTGTTCTGATGGTCGTTTTAGGGGAGTGTTTTTGTTGTATCTTTAACGTGACTGACTTGCTCTGCTGCATGGTTTTTGATCTTTATCTTTTATCCTTTTTAGCTTTATTTTGTTGTCTTTTTTCTCCGAAAGTATTTATTTTCTTCAAATTTTGTATCTTTCTAAAAAGAAACCCTTTTCTTGTGTCTAAAAACAAGACGGTAGTAAGATACAATCATATAGATTAGATGTAGAATTACTTCATGGTTCTCATTCCTAATGTTTCTGATGTAATTGTTCTTGCTCCTAATATTCCTGATGTTCCTGATATAAGGGTTACACCTCCTAAGGATGAACATTTAAGGCATGTAATTGATAGCGTCGCTTTGTATGTCCTGGATGGAGGATGTGCTTTTGAACAAGCTATTATGGAAATCCTCTTTTCGACTTCTTTGTCCTTGGCTCAAAGGAACATACCTAATACGTTTGGAACTCCACTCATTTGCCCATGTCCAACAATTTCCTTTGTGATACTTTTTTGGGAATATGTGACTAAACAAACATATTAGCATTGATGAATCCGTAAAAGCAAAAAAGTTTCTTTGACAAAATAGTGTGATCAAAGAGTTTTGGAGGGCGACATATTATGTGTTGTTTGCCCGTAATGAAGGTTGATACCCTTCAAAGATGGAGGACTGAACATTTTATCATGATAACGGGTAGTGGAAGGTACTTTAAATTATTTTTGTTTCTTTGTAGTATGTTTTTTCTATTATTGTAAAAAATTAGAAAAGAAAGTAAACGAAGAATATTGGTGCATTGTTTTGTTTGACGATGTAGTGTATGGATTGAATGGTCATTGGAAAAGTGAAACCTAGACAAGTATGACTCCTCGCTCAATACAACATCAAAAAGTCCAGAACATGAAAAGGAGTCTGGTTCCACACATGCTGGAGGAAGAAGCAGGGTACTCTGACATTATGTAACTACGCAATAGCATAAATAAAATGGTAAAACAATAGGAAGAGATCTTCCAAGGGCTTGCCATATTTCAAGCTTCCTTTTCCTAAATTACTCTTTCTTTTCCTCTTCCATAGTTTAAATAAGTGAACCACTCTGCTTCAGTGCAGATGGCAAAGTTTAAATAGGTAAATTAACCAGGGAACGAAATAATTTCACTTTTAGGATTAGTTTCTTCAAATTATACCTTCTATATGCCATTATCATATCAGACTTATTTCATGCGGCATTAAACTTTGAAGAAGCTTTCTTTAAGTTTAAAAATTATACATACTCCGACGATTTAACCAGATACAAACAGTTTTGCAGTGTGTAGTGTGTTTTCTAAAGAAAATACTTTGAAATCAACAAAACAAACACGACCAACTGAAACTAAAATTTGAAAATAAAGAACACGCATCAAAGGCTTAAAGCCTAAAATAAAAATATTACTCTCCAAATAATTCGATGGCGTCACAAAAATAGACCAGTGTATAAAAAAACAGTAACAAGCAGGCTTCTAAAAACAAAAATTCTTACATGACGGCTTTCCCTAGAACATAATTTCTAAATAACACAATTCCTCTCGTAGCCATCATTTCCAAGTTCCACCATTATAGATTCTGCAACAAAGGTTACAAAATTGCATTAGAACAAGCAGCAAAACCATAAACAATATGCATCTTATCACAAAATACAAAACTACTTGGGAATTTCAAGGGAGAAAAAAGCCATTTAAAAATACTTACAAATTTTATTGAAGGCCGCAATGTCACAACTCTGGACATATTCATTGATGGGCTCAACTGTGAGTCTTTCCTCAATGAGACTATCGACAGAAACTAGGTCGTCCACGATAGTGAGCATAATTTGCAGTTTCTTAATGCCGTACCCAACAGGAACAAGTTTGGCTAAGACACGAAAACAATTCATATCAGAATCACAAAAGAGGAGCAGACATGATAAGCAGAAAATAAAAGTACGCAATGCAAACATGATGATAAAGGAACAACTTATATAACATTTACAAATAGAGAAAATTGAATATTATAATTCAACTATTTTAGGAAGTACATCAAGATGAAAACAGTTAAGAAAGACAACCAAAGCCAAATACATAAATAAAAATGACATACATGCACCCCAAAGCAACCCTTCCATGCTAACAGATCTCACTGCTTCCTCAAGCTTCTTCATGTCGGTTTCATCATCCCATGGTTTCACATCCAACAGAACAGATGATTTCCCAGCTGAGAAATGGAATCAGCATAAAATCAATGACCGCACAATGTGCTATAATCGGGGAGGGGGCAAGATATAGTTCAAATATAACAGGCAAATGACATAGTGAAACTTACATTCTTTCTTTTTCCCAGATGCCTTCGCTGCAGCTGCCCGTTCCTCGGCAGCCTTCTTCTCTTCCTCTGTCTCTTCACCAAACAAATCCACATCGTCGTCGTCATCATCCTCAGCAGCAGCAGCCTGAAAAACAATGCACATTCAGTCAAAGGTCAATAAACCATTATAGTTAAGCCACACAATGCAAAAAAGACATTAAACCAACACCACAGTTGAAATATCTATTATTAGAAAGATACTTACATTTGTATCAACAGCTGGGGGAGTTGCAACAGGCTCTGCAACAAAAGATCCCTCAACAGTGACACCAGATCCCTCACCAGAAACACCACTGCAGACACAAAATTGGCATAAAAATATAATCAGATCCCATGCCAAGTATTATACATATAATTGGCGCCCAAGTCAAGGGTAGCAAACTTACGAGATTCTCAACAAAGCATCAATGTGCTTGAACCACCTGGACACATTGACATACTCAGCTGATGGAGCAGTAGGCAAAGCTGCATAGACAGTGAGATCATCCTTTGAAGCCTGGTACCTAAAGAGGACGTAAAATTGGACAATACACAAGAAAGAAAGTTTAGAAGAAAAACAAAGAAAAAAAATACAAACGAAAATGGACAAAAGCAGAGTGACATACCCGGTGATGTAACTGCGTGGGAGAAGATACTCATCAAGCTTCTTCAACCCAGAGGAAGAGCTAAGGTCGTAGAATGTCACTGCCATGCTTGCTATGTATGTTAATTCTTCTACAAAATATACATAACATGAATTGCAATATCAGCAATACGAATTTTAAAAAAGATTAAGAAAATTCAGATCTTTGATTGAAATTCATTAACAGAATGTTTGAAACTGCGAAGTGAACTAAAAAGGCATTAAACCCCAAAACTTGTAATTCTATTAAGAGAGAATGGAAATTGGGAGAGAAAATTGCTACACTTAGGATAGGTTTTGGGAACACAAATTCCAGAAGAAAAAACCATGGATCGAAGAAGGCTTCTTACCAGTGCAAGGAAGGCAGCACAAACGAGATACAGAGATAGTGAGTGTTAGAGAAAGATAATCTCTTTTTAATTGATTCAAACTAAAACCCTAACCCGAATATGCAATCGGGCTATGGGCCGTCATCGAACTGAGTTATCTACCATTTCCTGTTGAAATGGACTTTGCTATTCTCACCTCTTGTTTTCCTAAGTCTACTTATAACACATTATGACATTAGTCTACAAAAGACCAGAAAAACCCTAAGTAAGAAAATACTATGCATGTAAGGAAGATGGTAAACAAATTTGGAATTTAACAAAAAAAATTGCTAAATTCCATGATGAATGTTCTCTGGAATTTGTATTTTCAAATTATTTTATTTTTTATCTTAGTGTAATACAACACATGTTACCACTCATAAGGTATCCTCTTGTAAAAGAAATTGCTAGAGGTGGTTAGATATTCTTATCAATTATTAATATTTTTTTACTAGCATTAACTAATAATATTAAAACATAGTTGGAGCATTTGAAAAGTTATACATCATCTTATAAGTAGCTCTGAGTTTATCATGTAAAGGACACTCAAATATACACTTCTGATTAGCAAAATAAGTAGACCTGTTATAATAGAGTAATAATATATGTAGATTTTTAAAAAAAACTTACATATTTTTTTTAAATAACACTATAACATTAAATTTCAATAATTAGTTATATACATTATGCATTGTTTTATTAGAGCATAAAAACAGCCCTCTCCTAAACAGTAGCACTTGGTGGGCATCATTACACTAAGATACTTTTATAAGGCTAAATATAAATAATTATATATAAATATATATATATATTTAAATCTTCTATTTTAAAATGCATTTGATAAACTTTTTTTAACAATAACAAATATAATAAAAGAATTAAGTATGTTTTATAATATTAGCTAGAGTTAACAATTTTTTTATAAATATAGATTAATATGAAAAGTCATACATATTTGTTACATTTATTAAGCTTTATAAAAATTCTATATTTAACTAATTTAGGTTGTGTTTGGATTGGGGAGAGGATTTAAGGGAGTGAATTTGGAGTGAATTGAGATGAAAGTGTAAAGAAAGTGAGGTTGTTTGAATTAAGGTATATTAGAGTGGATTAGTGTGGAAAGTTTATTGAAGTTTGTGCGTAATGTGATGGTTGTGATTTTTTCTTTAATTTTTTTAAAATGTGTAAAATATAAGTTAGTAAATTTACTTTTATAATAAAAAAATTATTAATTTATTTTTTATAATTAATAACATTAATATTGAGAAGTGCAAAGAGGCAACTACACCAATGTCCACAAGCTGCTACATGGATGTTGATTTGGCTAGAACAGCAGTGGATCAAACCAAATACAGGATTTTGCTTGGATCCTTGCTTTATCTCAGTGCCAGTAGGCCGGATATCATGTTTGCAGTGTGTCTTTGTGCGAGATTTCAATTCAGTCCAAAGGAATCTCATTTTAAAGCTGCCAAAAGAATACTGAAGTATCTAAAGGGGACAACATCAGTTGGTTTATGGTATCCTTCTCATTCTCCTTTACATCTAGTTGGATACTTTAATTCTGATTTTGCAGGGTGCAAATTGGATAGAAAAAGCACAAATGGGACTTGTCATCTTCCTGACTCAAGTCTCATATCTTGGCACAACAAAAAAACAAGCTTGTGTAGCCCTTTCAACTGTTGAGTTGAATACATTGTTGCTGTAAGCTATTGTGCACAAATTCTTTGGATTAAACAACAAATAGAAGATTTTAGGTTGAAAGTATCTTTGCTGTGTGACAACACAAGTGTTATAAATCTTACCAAAAACCAAATTCAGCACTCCAGAACAAAACACATAGAGATTCGTCATCACTTTATAAGGAATCATGTCAGTAATGGAATTTGTGATGTGAAGTTCATTGAAACAGCAAAACAATTGATAAATATTTTCACTAAGCCTTTGCTAAAGGACATGTTTTTTCTCTTAAGAAATGAGTTGGGAATTATTGACTCTCAAACTCTTTCATAATTATCTTTTATCCCTCCTATTATTCTATTTGTGAAGATAATTAGAGGGAGAATTATTCTAGTTTGGTTTATTCTTATTTGGTTTTGTTTACATGTTGTGTGTATGATAGTTTATAACTATTGCAATTGCTGGTTTAAAGTTGTGCAAAAACTCTGATTATGCATCTTCTTACTAGTTTTTCACATTGATTTTGGTGATTTTCCTTGTGAAAATCACATAGTGAAAACTGGTTTGGTGGTGCAAGGGGATTTGGATATGATCACTCTCTTGTACTACACATTTTGTGTTTTGCAGGTATTGTCAAATTCAAACAGAACATCCTAAGCAAACCAGAGATTTGTCTTTATCAAATAGGGAGAGATTATTGAACTTAAAGCTTTGATGTCTCCAAATCCACGAAGATTGCTTGAAGGTTGGGTTGCTGCTTGTGAGCATGGGTTCTGGGTCGATTAAAATTTGTCAATCCACTTTTAGCTTAATCCAAAATTGGATCAATCAAGTTCTTTCAAAAAGAAAAGTGTTTTTCAAAGTAGTGAAAGGCAACCTCTTGATTTGTCGTTTCAATCGGTTGTTTTAAACTTAGTAGTTTCGAAAAGGATTTGAAAAGGCTAAAATTGGCTGACCTAACAGTAAAGGCCAATTCAATCGATTGAATCGAGTTTTTAATAGATTGTTTTTTTGAAAAATCTTAACAAAATTTGTTAATTCTGGTAAATTTATTTTCCATTGTTCTAAATTGTTTTGGCCTTCGATTAAAAGTCTTAAACGACTATTTTTTAGACTATATAACTGGTGTTTACATCTCTAAAAAAGAGAACATATAAGATGACCAAAAAGATTAAAGTTTTTCAAGATTGCTTAAGGCTTTGCTTTGGTTAATAGTGGAATAGGGAATTGTTGTAATCCTTTTGTATTAAGTGTGATCCTTCCTGTTCTTACTTGTATTCGTTTCATATTTGTAAAACTTGTAAGGTACTGGTGTCTACATTCAGAGGGTGTTCTGATGTGTAGTGAATTGTGTATCAAATAGGGTGAGTGTTCTTGAAGGGCTTAGGATCACCTATTTGGTGTTTATGTTTTGTAATTTAGGTTTGATTACATGGTGAAATACCCAGTGGTTTATGGGGATTGGATGTAGCTCTTGGTGTGAGTGAACCAATATAAATTTGGTTGTGTGATTCTCTCTTTCCCTACTCTTTGTTATATTTGTTTTAAAGTTATTTTTATTAATTGCTGATAAAAACAATTGGTTGAATCGCAAAAACAACTGGTTGATTTTATGGAAATCAACTAAAACAATTTTGTAACTTTGCCATTTTCATTCTTTTGGCTTTGATTCTTCATTGGCTTTCTCCACACCTTCAAAGTTTGCAAAAAAATGTTTAAAAACAATTCACCCCTCTTGTTTTAGGCCTACAATTCTAACAACAACTTCACATACTCATTGCTTGAACTGAACAATACACACTCATTTCTTGAACTGAACATTACATAAAGCCATTTAACATTACAATACCAAAAGATACACAACTTTAGCACACTCAATACAAGCATATCTCATGGGAATTTTTAACAATATTGACAACATAATAATGTTAATTACAAAAAGTAAACACACCACCACTAACAATAATGTAATCCGTTCTCCAAACCTTTAATACATTTCTCTATACTATATATCTTATTCTTTTGTCTCAAAATAATTGTATCTTTTTCATCATCAACCTCTTGAATGCACCATTTGAAAAATTTGGAATCTAGCATTATACCACTGCTACTTTGTTTTTTCAAGAAAATCATAAAATCAAATGAAACAATAAGTTGGAAAGAAGATATATTCGTTTAACAAAAACAAAGTTTCATACCTCTAACCTTGTACTTAAGACAATCCCAAAATTATTTTCCATAATCCTTAACAATTATTGTTGTTATTGATACAACAAAATCTCCACAATGACAAATGAGTGCAATGAAGAAACCATACTCCGACCACCATGAATAAGTTTACACTAGTTTTGCAAACTTCATCCATTACAACTACAAGATGACGAAGACCAATACCCATACATTGATTACCAGTGAAGCAAATCCCTCAATCAACCACAAGAGAAGAAGAACACAATCAATTAAGAAAAGATGACCAAGGCAACTACATAAAAGGGGAAAATTTCACCCGAATGATTTTACCATTGTATAGTTGTCCATGTGTACCACTTTATATGCCAAATCATTGGAGACAATCTAACCGAAGAAATCACATTGAATTGTTTTAAAAAAATTTGGAACCATATTAAACTTTTTAAAAATCTCATACTAAATTTACTTTTGGTCTTTATTATAGGGACTAAAAGAATAATTAAACCTAAAAAAAATTAACATCCCAACAAATTAAAAATTTCCTTTTTAGTAATATTTAGAATTTTATAACTATTCTCATAATTTCTAAAAATTAATCTCTTTTAAATTTTTTTATCTAACTAACATAAACATATAAATTAGAAAAATAACTATCTCCTAAAAAGTATCACATAAACATGTTTAAGAAGTAAAAATATGCGTTGTTAATGTGTTTTTTTTTTCCTTTTTAGTCCTTGACCGGTGTTTTAAAATTACTTGACATTTGGAAATATTAAACACACATTAATGTTTTGGAAATAAACCACTTAATTATTTATTAAACCTTTTCTATCATAATTATTTCTTAACCTTTTTTTTATCACAATTATTTCTTTATCTAAATAAATAGAAAAAGATATATTAGTAAGACTCCGAAGTAGGACTAAGAATTTAATATCTTCTTTATATAATAAATAAGGTAATTAATACAAGCTAGAGTCACGAAATAAAATTGAGAGTATGTAAATTACTCAATTTATTAAGTAGTTATATCTTAATAAGTCGTTTATATTATTATAAAACAACAAGCTATTTCATATATATATATTATTTATTTTTTGAATATGTTGAAATATGAAAAATGTTTATTCCATTAATTCTTATTAATGTATATATTTTTTTTTATGGATTTGAGAGAGTGAATCGTGTTAAATTATGTATAACGAAATGAGAACAAAAAAAAAAAAAAGTGTAAGTTCAATGAATCAAGCAAAAACCTATTTTGCAAAGAAAATAAACATCCTTATTTTTTAAAAAAAAGAAGATACTCAATTGATGGATTATGTGGTATGTTATGAAGTTCAGACACTCTTCTTAAATGGCGTGTATCGATACTCGTATGATACCTGTATGATATGTATCCGTGAAGTGTCAAACTTAAAAAGTATTTGTTAGATTTCTGACAATTCTAGTATGGTTCTAACACAATTTTTTTAAAAATACATTAATTTTCTAAAAAATCAAACTTTATTGTATAAATTTTTTAGAGGCTGCACTCCCAAGTTAGCTATGCACTGGGCAGTACCATGCATAAATAACTTAGCCAAAAAGAGAGTCAGAAGCAGCGCCCAAGTCAAGGAGGCTCCAGATGATGGCACGTGTACGACTGGATGC